>Ga0214479_100506_pt1 | contig 22573 bp, 14 predicted proteins | sample M1_20Mar14CPVII9_5_FD_165054 | JGI IMG/M metagenome (GOLD analysis project Ga0214479, IMG submission 165054) | Marine eukaryotic communities from Monterey Bay, California, United States - M1_20Mar14CPVII9sort6BwellE14 | ecosystem: Environmental > Aquatic > Marine > Unclassified | place: USA...
TGTTCCTTCTTCTTCTTCATATTCGTCACGGCCACGACGAGATTCACCACGGCTTGCAAAATCATGTAAATCATCCCATCGACCATCCCTGCCACCACTGCGGCGGCGGTCGTAGTAATCATCATCATAACCTCTTCCTCCCGGATAATTTCGATGATTTGGACCTTCATCATAGGAAGATCGTCTATCCCTTGAGGATGGCCTATCACTACCCCCTCTTCCTTCACCTTTCCATGTTCGACAACGAGGACAACATTCGTCTTGTGGATAATTATCTAATCCACACTAATATATACGATGTATTAGGAAATCAATATGCCCCACAGCAATAAAAAATCACAATTGGTTAGAGATAAAAATAGGTATATCATTGACTCTAGCTGCAAACAAAAACTGATATGTCGCAATCTAATACCCAAATAAATTCACCTCCATACATCTCCAACCTTGCTCGTCACCCCTAATACGATCATTATAATGATTGTTATCCTTTTTTTACATGCAAGAACAATTTTGGTTAGCATAATTTGCACATGATATACACTGTGTACCAAAATTTTAATAATTGCAATAAAATATCATCCGTTTGGATAATGACTTTGAGATAATGTCATTCACCTCCATATCCCTCCAATCCTCTCCACCCCTACCGTATACGCCATGGCGTTGTCCACTGTCCCTATCATCAACTCTATCTCTGCGATCACCACTATTTTGTGTACTTTTAGGTGTAGGATACCCCCTCTGGTCATTCATACTCGTAGACGCTGCATTATTAAAGGAGATAAAATCAAAGAATATATGTCAATATTAATCGGGGTATAAACTTTGATTGAATCATCTTTATCAATATATTAGATAAGTTTCAAAATCACATCAGAGGTAAGTTGTTGATAAACAGCCCTCGCTCGCATACCATCTTGGTATCCTCTATCTCTATCACCGCGCCGTGAATCTCTCTCTCCACCACCACCACGGGCATCATTACTTGATGCGGGAGGTTGATGAGGAGCTCCCCAGCGACTACTCATTATATGATTGCTCTCTAGAGAGGTACAGTTAGATCAGCAACAAAGTTATCAAATTATAAACTTTTTACAAACAAAACGACGGACAGACTCCTACTAAATGGTACCTCTTGCTGTCCGTGTGCAGCAAATAAGAGGTAGGTGAACAAAAACAAAGCACATAGAATCAACGCCATTAAACTCCTATCAACATTACACAACTCCATAATACCATTCCTACTTTGCCGTATATAATTTGCTACAAAATTGGTACCATTCAGCTTAATACGATATCTCAAACTTACATAGCAAAAAGTTGAGATAAAAAAAATACATCTTACTACCACTGCAATACATATACACCCACTATTATTAAATTATACTATACAATAATAAATATCATGGCAGACAATGACTTATTCGGAGATTCGTCCTCAGACGAAAACACAGATGATTTACTAACAGCAGCTGCCAAATCACAACAAATTGCCCGTCCCAAGGAGCCCAAAAAGAAGAAGGCCACTAATAACAAATCTCAACCAGATGCAGATAATGACTCGTCCGATGATTCCGATTCCGATTCAGATAATGAAGCGGCGGGATTATTCGATTCATCAAGTGAAGATGAAGATGATAGTCCTGTTAAGAAACGTACAAAGTTGGGTGGTAAGAAGAAGAAGAAGGCTGCTGCTAAAAAAAGTAAACCTATTAAGAAGGATACACGTTCAAAGCAAGAACGTATGGAGGCACTGGCACGAAAACGTGCTGCTGGCAGCGGCACAGGGTCTTCACCTGATGCCAAAGATAAACCACGTAAGAAACGTTCCAAACCAAATAAGGAAATTGATCCCAATAAACCCAAGAAGGGTGAAGATGGATATGAATCATCCCAATCATATGACTCGGCAACATTCCAACGTACGAAAGATGATGATGATTTTATTGATGCCGATGATGAAGATCCAGATGCATTAAAGGAATTATATGCCGAACAGAAATTTGAGGAAGTTGATTCCGATATGGAAGAGAAGGAAACGAAAAAGAAAAAGAGTGGTGGAAGTGGTAGTCGTAAGAGTTCGGGTGGTGGATTAGATAAAATATCACTAAGTGATGATGAAGGTGATGAAACTACCAGTGCAAGTAATGCATTAAAAGCGGCAGTGAAACGTATGCAAAAGAAGAAGAAGGAACAGAAGAAATTACCACAATTGGAAGAGGAGGGGATTGTATTCTTAAAACAAATGGAGGCGGCGGCCGATGCTGATGATGAAAGTATTAAGAATAGACAACCGGCGGTGAAGAAGTTGGGTATGTTACAACAGGTTATGGATACGTTAGCCAAGAAGGATATGGTACGTGTATTATTAGATTTGGAATTATTATCAATATGCAAACGTTGGATACAACCCTTACCCAATGGTACATTGGGGAATGTTACACTACGTCGTCGTATTATGGAATCAATAGCTGCCATGTCAGGTGAGAATGGTATTAACTCTTATGATTTAAAGAAGTCAGGTTTTGGTAAGGTAGTAATGTGCTTGTATATGCACAAGAGTGAAACACCCGACATGAAGAAAATGTTAAAGGGTATAATTGAACAATGGAGTCGACCCATCTTTCAAAAGAGTGGTGATTTGCGTCATTTGGAAAGAGCGCAGAGGGACCGTGCTACCTATGATCAGCCTAGTGGATCACTAGAAGAGAAGCGCAGGTCAAGTGCAGGAGGTAGCGCACCAGTAGGACGGGGTGTCAAGACTGAAGATGAATTAAGCCGTATTATTGCATCCGGATCAAAGGCAACTGCTGAAGTTGGTAATAATCGTGTTCGTGTACCATTCTCGAAAGGATTTCAATATTCAGTTAGGCCCGAGAGTCGTAAGGGTGATGTTGGTGATAAGCGTAACTTAGTTAGTGCCAAGGCATCCGCGGCGGCGAATGGGAGTATGATGGGTGATGGTGATCGTGAGAAGAGGGACGCCTTAAGTAAGAAGATGGCAGACAAGAGTCGAAAGACTAATAAACAAAACCAGAGGAGTGCCAATATTAGTATCGAGGGGCGTGCGGTCAAGTAAGTAAGTAGAGCAAGTGAAAAGGTAGTATTGAATCAATCAGAAAGGGGGTGTATATGTTTTGCAATATCACTGGAAGTATTACCCGAGGTTATGGATAGAATAAAGGTATAACTACCTATTGAACTTTCTCTACTCTCTATGTCTAATGATCTTTGTCTACTTTGCTTGATACGATCCTTCATGACTATTTAGCTATCTCTAATTGACACGAAGAAAGGAGGTCTGAACCTCAACGTCATCTTCAGACTCAATACCACGGCGGCATGATTTAGAATTGCTGTTACATCCCCAATTGGCATTGCTATTCTTTGGCGCTCCAGCACAAAATCCTTCATAAGCTCCGGGTCATGTCCAGCAGCAGTTCCATCCTATGATTATTTCCGTCATTTAAAAGAAGGATAAGATTGTGCAGAAATGATATTGGATATGAAACATAACCTCGACTTACCTGAGCGGAGATACCTGAAAGAACTTCTAAGGATATGACACGAGATAAGAGAGAATAATGAGCCCTGTTGAGGTTGATCCGTAGACCTCGAAAACTAAGGACCCACCCAATGAGATTCATATGTTGTGATGCTGAAAGGAGGAGAGCTTGTTGTGAGGCTGGTAGTATCAGTAAACACAATAATACCATGACATCATCACAACCACCAGCACAAACAACACTACTTATAGGTGGATCCAACGGTACATCAACCCTTTGCGCCATCTTAGGCGATAAGTCGAAACCACAAAATACAAATCATACACTCCGAGTTGCAACTCGTTCATCTAATAAATACCTAGACAATGGAAGTCCACGTACATGGAGATGTAAGGAGAAGAAACATCTAAGTGATGTCGTCGCCGCTGACTTTTTACCAACAAGAGTTTTCACGCATGTCGGTGCACCAGATTCAGTATTCGTTTATGGAAAGTCTAACGAAAATAATACCAATGACGAGAAACCCAACAATAATACACCATATAACTTATCACCATTGGAACAGGCAATATCCGGTATATCAGCACCAGATAATGGCGGTGTGGCTGATATTATCATATTAGCATGCCCAGTATCCGCACACTTATCATTATTAAAACGTATTGCAATTGCAATGTATAATTTAAATTCCAAAAATTTATTAGGTACTAAGACACGACCACCTATATTAATTGGTACTTTGTATGGAGCTGGTGGATTTGATTGGATGGCACGGATTGCATTCACGTCACAACGTCCATCTAACTTTAATGGTTGGGATAGAAGTTTGGGATTGTTTGGTTTAAAGGCATTTCCATATTTGACAAAAAGTTTACAGGTTGGTGAAGTTACACTGCATGGTCGATTTCCACAGTTACAAGTGGCTGTTACACCTAGTACTCCATATATGCGTCATCGTGCTGGATTATTATTAGATCGGGTATTGCAAAATTCAACCACTGGCAAATCATTAGAGTTCTTAGGGCTAAGTAGTAATGAAGAATTGGGTGGAGATGGTACTGTTGTTGAAGAGAGCTTAGTATTGCATCAGAATAATAGCAGTAGTGGTGGATTATTGGGATATGGAGTAGGTGTTGAGGGTGTGAATAGTGCAAGGAATGCAATGTTATTGGCAGCACAGACACACAAGTCAATCAAGGAAGCCAAGGAGGGTGCCGCTAGTTCAGGTGCACCTTCTATGCCTCCCACTATGACTATCACTAGCAACAATACAAACCAACAGCAGCTTACCAATATCACTCCAAATTCACCAACGCTAGACTTGTTATTAACACATTCCCTATCAGACCATGCCGATCCAAATTCATCACTCGGATTCTTGACCTGTACATTAAACTCAACAAATCAAATCTTACATCCATGCATCCTTGTTGCATTATTCGGTAGTGGAGATAAGGACGGTACAATTACATGGAACCCAAAGAAGGAAGGAACGGCACTACCACGATTCTATGCCGATGGTGCCGCCAAGCCACTAGCAGGTCAGTTGATCACTGCAATTGCCGGCGGTGAAATGTACTTTGTTCTTGATGCTTTAGAACGACTATTAAGTCCTAGAGGATATGATCCAATCACAGCCTTGCATGGAGGTGAACCTGTTGGACGGAAGGTAATGAATTGGTTGGGTAATAGTCCGCATGAGTTGGGTGAGAGAAGTGGATTGACTGGCTTGGCATTGAGGAAGGAATGGCAGAGTTTGTTTGGTAAGGTTGGTGATGAAACTGGCAGCAGTAGTGTCGAAGAAGAAGAGGATGAGAGCAGTTCAGTTGGCAATGTACCAGGTCTTATCAACCGAGAGAAACTCCTAACAAAGTTGATGAGCATGGGACTTTCTCACAATTCACGTCTAAATGCTGTCTTGTCACCATGTATTGTTGATGAATCATCCAAGAATAGTCCAGACGGAACTATCCGCATTAAGCCAAATACCAAGACAAGATTCTTCACAGATGATACACAACATGGATTATGCATCATTCTGGGATTGGCAGAACTGTTAGGGTTTGATTTAGAAAGGGATATGAAGACAACATTATATGTTGTTCGGAAGCTACAGGCTTGGATGGGAAAGGAGTTTGTACTGCCAAAGAACAAGTCTGATGCTAATAGTAATGGCAAGATTGTAAGTTCTGCAAGGGATGTTGCCGAAACATCTGCTCCTCAAGCGTTTGGTATACATAATGTTCAAGATCTAAGACAATTCTTGAGATTGGATGTGTTTGGCGAGATGCACGAGGCTAGAGCAGAGGATCGATTGAAGATGAGTGGGCTAGTATCTAGGCTATAAGTATATGTTTTGAAGTATGTATATGTAGATCTTTGTTGATGGCCAACAATAAGCTAATATTTGTATCTGAGATGAAAGGTAGTGTGATATTAGGCCTACATCTTCAAAACTTTTGACTGATTTTCACATTCTGTTCTTTCCTAACATATATCAAAAGTAATCTGTTTATTGTTCACTGTTCCTACACATATAAATACATGCCATATATACTATCACATTCTCATTCAACCAACAAGAGGCTCAGCATTAGGGTCTGATCGATATAATTTGATCAAGGAGGGGTTCACTGCCTCTGCTAGATAACGACCCGGCTAAACATGGCAGGAACGAGTAAACACAACCCTTGCACCCGTGTCGACGTGTATTGTTATAAGCCTATTTGATATAAAGTTGCACAGAAATTGAAAATTTGGAATACAAATTGCAAAAGAATGTCAGACAATACATTACGAAGTTGAGAATACATAGTGAGGATATCAGATTCATTAAGTGCAATTGCATATCGAATCACAGAGCAGTAAAACAGCCCTACATATATCAAACAATACTCACATTCCGAGAGAAGTAGAATATAGCTTCTCTGTAATATATAACTACCCAAATAAATGCAAATATGATAACAATATATAGAAATAACCAACCAATCTTTGTTGCCTCCTTTTCAATCTCATTTTCTTCATCATCTGGAGGGGCAGGTGTATACTTTTTGGTAGGAGCATGAGTAGTTGGTGGCGTTGGTGAGGGTACTGGATTGTTAGCCGGATTACCATGTGTACTACAACTATCAATGCCTTTGATGCAAGCGAACTCATGGGAATATTTCATACATTCATCTAAAGTGCCCGTGGGACATGGTTTGCATAATGCCATTGCGCTATCGACTGATGATCCACAGAAATAGTTGTCTGGATTTGATGTAGTATTCGTTGTATTCGTAGTATTTGTCAATGTGATTATATGAATAGGATTTCTATTGTTATTTAGCAAATTTTGATTTTGTTCTGTTTGTTGCAATCTTCGAATATATGTTGATGAATGTACCGATTTCGAGCTGCTACCGCAAGACAGCGGTATTAATAGGCATAGATATAGTAAACATGAGATAAACCGATTCATATTAACCATTCTTCTCTTATAAAACTGGGCCGCTTCCTCTGTATTGCTTGCCTTTTGCAATTGTTTTAGAAACTTCTATAATAACTAAGTAATAGGAAACTTCATAAACTCTCAAAATAGGAGAAGTAGATTAGAAGTTGATCGGCATTACTATTGCAATTGGTCACGGCGGCATATCCATATGGCATAGGTGAGAAGTTTTGTAATTTATTTATGAGTGGCGGCGGCGACGGGGGGGGGGGGGACAAGGATGGGTATGTCTCAAGCCATCGCTTTGCTGCTACGTAGTGTAGATAAGTGCATATCTTATTCTTTATGTCGGCAGATGTTTATTGGTATATTAATACTAATATATCGTTAACATATCATGCATCATAAAGTTGCAAGCATTGTTTCATATATCTGACCTCTTCTCTCTATTTGTTCTATCTCCATGACATCGATAGTAGTTGACTATTGCAACAGTTCAGACTTAATAATATATTCACACATCTCCTCAACAATAATGATACGTTCCGCGCTATGCAGCCGCAATTCGAGAGAAGTAGTTTTTAGGTCTCGGAAAGCATTCTTTTCAACCTCCTCACATACTGATGAAGAATTTGCAAATATTGATGACATTGAACGAATAGTGGCTGACAATAAGGATGATGCATTACACTTCTCACTGTCAGGCACTGGCCCCGCATTCTTTTCGTGGATGGTGGGTTTCTCTCACGGCCTACGAGAATCTGGACTATTATCATCAGCTTCAAGAAAATCAACAAATCATTTAATTGGTATTAGTGGAGGTAGCATGTGTGCAACTCTTCTAGCTGCAGATTTCGATCTATCTTCCAACTCTGATGTTATGTTATGTGGACAGGAACAGAGTGATAGATGTCGCGATGGGAAACAAAAGTTAGGCATGCTAGTTAGTAATATGATGGATGATTTGATTGATGATGCAGCAGCTCAAAAAATCACCAACAACAAACAAAGAAAAGTACATGTTGCAATGGTAGGTGCTCCTGAAGGTAGTTTGTTGAAAGCATACAAACAACATATCAAATTATGCAGCAACTTTACAGATAAGGAAGATATAAGAAATGCCGTGTTAGCATCAACACATCTTCCATACTTATCGAATGGAAATGCAACTACAATGTATCGAGGGAGAGAAGTTGTTGATGCGGGTATTACAGGAAAGTCCGCGTTTTTATTGTTTTATGATATGAATTCGTGTGTTCAGACTTTAGTCTCAGCGACTTGGCTGTTTTATTTGGCCTTGAATTGTCTTTATTGATTGCCCTTGTATATCACGTACTAACATATGTTATAATCTCCTCTCTTTCGTCATCATAAACTGCCAGGACAAATGTTTGTGCCGACAAAGGGCAAAAGCTTTGTGAATATTAACATCTTCCCACCACTCGATTATCCATTGTCAAATGAAAATGCATTAGGACAATACGTCGTTCAAATGTATTCAAAATTGAACAACAAGGCAAATGGTACGATACACGCTCATCCATACCTTGCTAATGACTTTGGCTTGCACATCTTTGGATTAGATGATATGCTAGTAAGGCCATTGGAGAAAGATGAAGCACTTCGGCGTCATCAATTGGGATATCAATCATTCCTATCATGGTTTGAGTTGTATAAAGCATCACAAAAAGTATGACAACAATGAGGAAACGGACATGACATCTAGCTTTACATACTCTACCATATTGGATAGAAGCGAATAGAGGAATCTTTCAGCGATGATTGGTATCCGCCAGATAGCGATATAAATAGGCATAGTATGTATAGTAAACATAATGAGATAAATCGTATTCCTCTATCTTACTTTCACCTTGATGGAAGTTCTAAAGAGGAAACTTCTACTGATAGAGAAACTTCATAATTCTCGGAGTCGAGAGATTCAGATATTTGATTGCAACTTGCAACTATTGACCCACGGTGATATATCTAATGGCTAGGTGAGCAGTTTTCAATGTATTTTTAATGGTGGTGGCGGTGGCGTCTAGAAGAGGAAAGCTAAGACTATGATACCCACTTGCTAGTATCAAAAGTCAAATCTTAATATTGTCATTGCAAGTGATATTGGTTGATGAGGAGGCCGTGTTGTGAATACTTACATACATTCATAATAGTCCACATTGTAACCTCAACATATTGAAAGGGTGTAAAGGTCTGACGAGAGATTATAAATTTCGAACATATCATGTGTCACTTTTTTGTGATAAGTACATACATATCTGAATATCTAACCTTTGACACCACCTATTGTTATCTCTCCATAGCAACTCTATATAGACAAGGACGATTCTTCTATATGTTTAATAGTTCTCTGTGGTAGTATATCCTAAAAAAAAATGAAGATTATATCACGTATTACCATTTTCCTTCTTGGTTCATTTGTCGAGAAATACGCCTACGCAGGGAGATCAACATCGGACGAGTTAGTTGATAATTTGATTGAGAAGTCAGTTAATGCAACGTCTGAATATGTGGTGAAAACAGGCTCAATCAATAAGCTTCTCCACAATAGCTTCAATACTAAACTCAAACATATGCCTCCATCGGACGCTGTCGAGAGAGTTAAGCATGGGATGGGTTTTACAACACATATTGTTGAATATATTAGTGATGGTAAAAGGCCGGATGATCAGCAAAGATATGTTATGGATATGATGGGGGAAGGGTTAGTTACCGTACTCATTGATCTTTTGAACCAATGTGGAGAAAAAATGAAAGATGTTGTGGAAACGGAGGAAGTCATTCCATTCTCTCCCCGTCGTCCTATCATGGCCAAAGGAGAAATACTTGAAGGATATTTATACAACCCGAAGCCGTGGCTTGAAATTCTAGTTGGATTGATCGGGAGATCTGAATTGCCCATTGGGAAGAAGAAAATGTTCTATATGAAACGCAAAGTTGCAAGGAAGATTGGACCTCTGATTTCATGTCTGCAGGATGATATGAAGAGACAGTTCTTCCAAGTAAACGCGTTTTGGCACGATGCGTATTTCTTATCGATGGGACTTTTTACCCATCTTGTTGGACTCAGAGGACATGATGACTATTGCCCGGAGATTATTCCTATTGTAGTAGAGCATGATAGTCTTATTGAAATGTTAATCCAGTGTATATTCTGGGGAGAGAATCGGCCAGAGATTATAAAAGAATCACATCTTGACATAGGAGCACAAGCCCAAGTTGCCAATTATGCTGGATCTGTTATTGAGCAGATTATGCTCTTAGGTGAGATGGACGATAATCCGGTTGCAGTTTACTATACTGGAGCGGGATATGATATTAATATGAAGATTTGTGGGACTATGATAGGAACTAGCAATACCACATTCCCTGTTGGAATTCTATCATTACTCAAAGGTGGCAAGACCAACGAGGTAATGAACAGCAGACCATGGTTTCTTGACAAACCAAGTATGTGGAATATCATGACATCTCTGGGAGTGACGGGTTGTGTGACCGATGAGATATACAGAGGACTTGTTGAGGTTGGAAACCGCGATGACATTTCATTCGACGATGCTACACATGTAGTAAAACTAGGCATGGAAATGAGCCATCTTTTTTCCGCAGATGCAATGCAAAAGCCTCTCGATAGTCGTATGTCTTTGGCTATACAAGAAGGCATGTTCGAGTTGATTCTAAAACTTCTAGTTCGGTTCAAGAGTCAAGCCAGCTCCAGGAGTCATTTCGTTAATCACATTGGCATGTTTCTCCAAGTGGCACTGAGTGTGTCTCAATACAACCTTTGCACTTTAGCAATTGCCCAGAGACACGATAGTATTACCGCAGCCCTGAAGGAATATGACGAAGACCCTACTCCTCCTCTTAGGAGTGCAGTTACAGTTTATAATGATATTGGATCAATGATACGATCAATGTTAGATTTGAATGATCCAGAAGATGTCGAGGACTTGAAAATGCCTTGCTTTGACTGCACTCTTGAAAAAGACGACGATCTCTGTCAGAAGTGTAACGACGCTTGCTTCTGCACCGATGACTGTGAGGTACAACATTGGGAGTCAGAAGAAATGAAAGGTTCTTGTTCTGAGATGACTATGACATCGATGGATGACATTACCGCATTACAGAAGAACTCTTTTAAGATCATGAAGAAAGTACTATCAAACTAAAACACTCGTTCTCAAATATTGATTGATGCAACTGTGATGGGTATAGATATATTGGACTGCGCTGTGTTGATTGATTTGAGGACACCACCACTATCTGTTGATGTAATTGATCCAAATCAACCAAGAAAACCAAAGCATGATCACCTCCTTGTTATTGTTGTTCAAAGAGACAGGGACAGTCCGCTATCACGTCCGGATGATCCGTTGTCAATTCCAATGCCTGGAGTTGGAGATGCAAATGCAGTTACTGCGGCACACACGGAACAAATGTCTAGCGCTTACTTCTTCCTCACTACGTCGTGGCCTGTTGCTCACGAAGAGTTGAAGAATCATTTTGCTGGAAGGATCCATGAACTTCGAGAGAATCCACAAATTGGAAGAGACTTCCTTGATACATTGAAGGATGCTCATGCCAGACAGTTTTTTGAACAGATCATCAGGAAGAACACCCCTGAGATTGACGAGGCTACTCTCCACGAGGTTGTGGAGCAACTTGTTCAAGATCTCAAGACTGGGAAAATGAATAACCCTGAATATTTCAAGGATACGGGGAAGGATATCAAGAAGTACTTTGATGGTGTCCACGATGAGCTATGAACCTAAGAAAGAATGATATGAGAGGACAAGGGTATACATACATTCAGTTATTTATAAAATAGAAATTGTCTTGCTTCTATATTCTATATCCTCTATGCATGATATAGGGATACATTCTACATTGCATTTAGTTTCAATTACTTTTATAAACCTGAAATAAGAATTGTTGTCGTGTTAGTTCAATCATCTAGCTTTACATACTACTTATAATGACTTCATGGGAATCCACTTAAACGGTTATTAATGCAAAACAGTCATTTTTTATTTACCTAATATCTTCTAGTAGGTACTGATGAGATATCATGCCATCTCCAGAACCTATCACATCTCCTCGGTTTAGTTATTGGGTTGTCTTCTTTGTCATCTCAGTTGTTAGTTTATATGCAATCATAGAAGCGGTAAGTAAAAGATATCTTTGGATCTATTTCCTTATGTCAATTCTCCGAATATTGCTCGATCTGTTTGTGGCTTCTGAAATGCCGTACTAAAAACCGAGGCGCCGAAAGATATATGGTGAAGGGCACATATCAATGGTATCATTATATGGCGTCATAACTCGTAAATGCATACGGCTACAGTACCCTGGGGAAAGTGACATATCATGTGTTCATTTTTCCAAAGAGAGAGTTCAACTCTCTCCTATCTTTTATCCATTTATTGGCATACTTTGTTGCTAAGTCAGTTTCGTACAGCCATACATCGTTGTATGCACATTCACTGTAGAAATTGTTTTGGATATCATATGAAAGATGGACATTGATCTCACCTATACTTATCTCTTTGTTTGATGATAACAGGAAGCAAACACTGAACGTCAATCTACAGCAGCACAAACAAATCAGAAGTATGCGATTGCATGCTCAGTTATACTTTTCCTACTATCAATGATAGTAGTATTTCTTCACACAAAGCCAGTTCTTTCAAGTATAATAGCCGGAACAAAGATTGAGGGCGGTATAATATTAATACTGTTATGTTTTTGGTCTGCAACTAAGTTGTTTCTGATACAAGACATGGACTGGCCACTGATCCGACGGGTGGAATATCAAATGGAAATTTATATTACTTTACTTGGGCAGGATTGGCAGTCGGTGTTGCATTAATGCTAAATTACATTAGATCAGTGTATGGATTAGACATATCAGCAGAATTAAAAACGAGATCGAAAAGATTACAATATTGGGTATATTTAGGCATTGCCGGTATAATACAAATGGGAAGTAGTGCTAGAGTATTCGACAATCATTGTGGACTGAGTAATTATGGACTAGGAGAGCAAGAACTAGGATCCGTTAAGTTTTGTAGAAGATGCAAGGTAGGGATAGTGTTGGGCGTCTTTAATGCCATTGGTAGTTTGATAGTGGCACTGTTACTTGTCTTCGTATTAAAAGGAGGCAGGGGAGGTGGATCCAGTGGTAGAAAGATCCCGTGGCTATTCACAACAGAAATTGTCATGAGTAGTCTTCTGTGTCTTTGTCAAGCAGTTGGAGTTCCATTTCTAACAAGTCAAGAAGGTCCTGGCGCACCAATAAACAATATATTTTACTCATCGTGGGCTTGCTTAGTTATATTGTTGGTATTAATGTCGAGCTGGGTACAAGATTGGAGTGCTGCAAGCTCAACAGTAAGATCAGCAGATACAAACGGCAATGGTAGTGTCTACAATGAGACAGAGAGGATAGAATTGAGAGAACAAACAGTACCAATAAGAAGTAATGGTGCCTCTGGTGGTCTAGTGTAGAGGGTTTTCTCAACTTATGTTCCTTTTTGGTATCTTTATTCCAAATAATGTAATTTAATATTGTATATACCTTATCTTATATTTTATATCCAATCTCTTACTAAACCGATGGCAACAAGTACTTCTAAAGATGATAGACTATGGTGTATCCACTTTTCAGAAGAAGAGCTGTCTCGTATGAGCAAAGCATTATCTTCAATGTCAGTGTCATATGTCTCTATTATAACATTGTTCTCTTCCTCCAAGTCTTCTCCCTCTTTATCTATACTTTCTATTTCGTTATTATATGATGTTGTTGGAGCAGCTACTTCTTTTTCAGTAGTATTTGGTACCTCAATTCCTATGGAGTTGTTGCTATCTACACACCAAATATCAAACTGAGTAAATAAACAAAACTTTCCTGTATGTCGCTCCGATGATTCGTTATTGTGCCCTGACTTTTCATATTGGCATACTACTAATGTTTGCCCATTTCCAGTGTGGGAATCTTCACACACACATTCTATATAAAGGAAATAATGTCAACTCCCCAATTAGTAGGATATTCTGGTAGTACAACTGAACAGAACCCTTCTAAATCTTCATGACTGACAGTGGAAGTAATGATAGAAACAAATACTGCTTTTGACAAGATGCTCCAATTCTTCATTGTCTTTGGTATTGCAAATGTATTACCAGCAAACTTCTGTTGTAAATCACCCGAACTATAATAAGGATACTCCAATTCATATATCTACGACGTTCTTCGGTATCTTCGCGACTGAGGATTCACTGACCGAGGAGAACAACCACCTCAAGGACTAGTAAATAAACCGATCCTGTTGCTATACAGCCAAATCATATTAATGATCCGTCGTTTATTGTGCTACTGATCATAGGCTTTCATTTTAGAAAAGGATACCCCCCCCCCAAAAAAATGACGATGGTTGATGATCTCCGTTCACTCAGCCATGATCCTCTTATTGCAATGACTTGGAATAGTAATGCCAGCCTTTAGTTTATATCTGTGCTATCTCATTTGTATTTAAAGGTTGGTGGACAAACTATCTTTTATTGACATAAAAGTACTTAGGTTAACATATCGTCGTCTATACCTTTATTTGTATCGGGATTTATTTGTTGATTTATCATGGGGAAACACCCCCAAGGAAATTTCTCATTTAGCGTTGTCAACGACAAAAACAGTGATAGTATATACTTCACGGTTGGTGTACCAAAGATACTTGACGTACCTTACATTGGCCCTACCAATATAGAAACACTCAGTTTAGCTGCAGCGACTTGCCTAGTACCTTGTACATTTTGGTCCGTCAGAAGAACTATAAAAAGAATACAACAATATAACATTGCAAGAAGGGAAGAGAAAGAACGATTAGAGAAGAGCAAAGAGCCGCCAGTTAAAGCAAAGAACTGGGAAGTTAAGAACGGTAAGCTAGAAAAGTTTATAGATAATGAGATACTGCCAGCAAAACAACGGTTGCGTAAGGTTGAAGATCCGGACACTGTGGCAAAGAGAATAGCCAAGAGGGAAAAGATCAAGCAGGAACAATCAAAGAAGGGGAAAGGTCCATTAGCATTATCAGATGATCTCCTTCAAAACAAAAGAACAGGTTTACGACAAACTGAAAAGCCAAAAGGATACTTGGATAACGATAGAGATAACGAGGATCATACAATCAACGAAGATATAGATAAACTTGCAACAAGTCTTGAGAAGGATATCAAAACATATCAGTTGAATGGGAATGGTAGAGAAGTAAAAGAGCCGAAGAAGTCTCAGTGTATCATTAGCTGATGAATCTCATGTGCATTGAGAGTAGTAAAGATATGATAACATATACTTTAGTTCCACATGAAGCTTTACAATTAAATGTACTTCAGTTTACTCCCAAGCTGAAGGCTCTTTCTTATCTGCCTTTTCAAACTCGGCATCCTTTACTTTCACTCTATCTTTTGCCTTCTCCAACTGTTTCACATTATTGCCTTTCTTATTCAACATCTTGTCGAAGTCATCCATGGCAGTCTTTTCTTTCACCTTGTCCATCTCTGACAAATCTTTAGATGTATCAAATACTATATCCCTACTGCCACCAGCTCCTAATTGTCTCATTCGTTTACTAAACCGAGCTGCCGCTGCAAGCTTACGCTTAACACTACCAGCCTTTTGTTCCAACACCGATTTCCAAGACCTTCGAGCCTCGTTTCTTTGCTTGATTTTAGAGTTCTCGCGTTGTATCCAAAAGTTTCTTACTAATGGGATGACATTAAATAGAACTGCATACCCCAAAAGTAGAGGAAAGAACTGTTGTACAATGCCAAAGTATGATGGCAACCGAACACCATAGAGTGCATATTGACTGAGCAAATTGCCAAGGTATAGAGCCCCTCCAAGATTGACAACTCCCAATCCTCCCGCAAGGATAGTTTGTAGTTGAGATGCCAAACTGAATTTGTATTCCCTTTCCAGTAAGAGTGTAGGGTCATCAACATCTTGATCCATGTAGTCACCACTACCCGGCCTATCACCAGGCAAAGCTTCTCCCAACTGATTAATAAGATCAGCCCTATCTAACGACCCTCTGGTACTAATCCCATTCATATTCAACAGTCTTTTAATCATACTAGTGGGCACATCTTCTTCCAATCCAGCCCGTCTTAAAATCTTTGATTCTCTTCTCACTCTTTCCATCTCGCCTGAACTAAAGGATGGCATTGCTTTAGATGATGCAGCAGATGTCATTAATTCTGGGAATGTATATACAATATCTCCCTCTTCGGTAACCTGAGGTTCACCATCCAACTGTGTAACTATCGGCAAAACAAAACTCTCATCAACATATGCTCGTTCCTCGCCAAGACGTCCTCCAGATGTCAATGGCAGTGGGGCATCATCACAAAATGGTGCTAGTTGTTCAGCTGTTACAGCACCTCCACTCATACGAATCATTTCAGCAACTAATGATACACGACGCTCTTCCACATCTCCATTCGGATCTCCATCACCAAATACATAACTAAATACTGATTCTAGAAATCCCATCTCATCAGGATCACGACCTCTTTGATCTGTATTGCCATAGGCCGGGGAATAATAATATCTCGAGTAATATGGTCGATAATAAAAGAAGTCGAATGGAGAAGGTCCCCAGAAGCCACCCATTCCCATTGGCATACCACCACCACGTCTCCTGTCATCTCGATCATCCCTATCTGAACTCGAAGAAGAAACAAAGAAGATAGTACTATAAATGGCTACCAAACTAGCCACCAAGGCTAAACCAAAACCAACTTTAGTTGCATAGAATAATGGTGGAAATATCTTCTCCTTCCATGTAGATACAGCTCTATACTTGGCACTATTAGAGCTCAATACAGCATTAATATTTGTTGGAAAAGTGTATAACAATTCACCATCTTTTGAAACAGCAATATCACCACGTGTTAATGATGCCAATGTTGTTAAATCTTTACGTGCCTGTGATAATGAAATGCCCGCTTTTGTTGCTAAATCTGATGCTACTATTGGTTGACCATTTGATTGTTCTATTGCAGATATAACTTTTTTGGATGGGATACGTTCCATTAACTCTGAATAATTTGGTATTATACTTGAGGTTGTACTTGCATGTAGGGGTTGTATTGTTGATATTGTGCGTGTATTTGGATGTATTATTGAAGTTGTTGTTGTGGGTGGTGATATATTAACTAAGCTGTTGTGTGCACGTCTACTTGTCAAGGAAGGTTGCAAAAAAGCATTTATTGTTTGATCTTTTATGCTTGTGATAACGCATACCAGTGCCAGCGCTATTGACAGATTTGACGGCCACATAATAATTTGAAATAGAGATAGATTATATTTGACGAGGTGAAAGCCTTCCCCTCGTTCCTACCGGCCAGCAAACTAAAACTACAACTTGGTACTGCATCCTTGAAGCATGAATAAACAACGGTTTAAGATACTTAAAAATGTGCAGGAGAGTCAAATCAGCTGATGTTGTCAAAGTTTGATCCATTAGCTAGAGGACGGCTAGTTTAATTGCTAATAATAGCGGCGGTGGCGGTAGTATAATATTTTCATCGTATTGTTCACAGAGTAAACTATCACCATTAAATATTAAAACAGGGCAACATACACATATCATTTTCATTAATACCGAGATATACAAGTGTAGGTAATACCAAACCAACAAAAACATGACGACATTAGAATTAGAGGCTCGGCTTGACAATTTACTTTCCACTGCACAAGAAGAGACAAAGGATATTGATATATTCGCACCCATACCTGAAAAAGAAGAGTGTCCGATATGTATGATCCCACTTCCAATAACAAGGAATGAAATCCTATTTATGTCATGTTGTGGAAAAGATATTTGCAATGGATGTGTCCACAAACATATAATGACTGAAATGAAGAAAAATAAACAAACAGAGTATAAATGTGCCTTCTGTTGCCAACCACCACAAAAAAGTGATATCAAAGCTCTAAAACGGTTAATGAAGAAGAATAACCCTCATGCATTTATGGCTATGGCCGAAAAATATGTATCCGGTGACGATGGTGTTATACAAAGTGAAACAAGATCACTAGAAATGCGTATCCGTGCAGCTGAGCTTGGTCATACCAGAGCATATTTGTTGATTGGAGAATATTATCTAGAAGGTAATGCAGTAGAACACGATTACTCGAAAGCATTGGCGTTTTGGGAAATAGCCGCAAAGAAAGGAGAAATACATGCCCATGTACAACTTGCAGTGTTTCATGTCACAAATGAAAACGATCATCAGTATATTGAGCATATGAAAGTAGCCGCAAGTGCAGGTGATCAAGATGACCAAATACAAAGAGAAGTTTCTGTCAAAAGATGACATTACACAAACTCTCCGTGCATTTCAGGCCTCAAGTAATGCAATAAAGAGCAAGGATCGGGATGAAGCCAAGGCGTTTTTTAAAGAATACCCTTTGTCTTAGTCTGCTTCCACAACATCCCGACGAAAATGAAATCATATTCAAGTTTACTGTGTGGAAAAAGATTAAGGGAGTCAATAATACTTCCTATGATAGATACTTCTTATGTATTGATTTAGAGATCGTTATTTAAGTAGTATATTAGGTGCATCATTTGAACAATATCCGGCCAAAACAAGAGTGCAGCATATAATATCAAAAACAGGATCCTTCAGCTCCAAGCTCTCTAATTGCTGCATGTCAAACGAAAGTAGTAAATATACTTTAGGGTATTCTCAAGACAGGAGAGATGCACCTTGTTGGAGATATCTAATCATCAAAGAAGTCTCTGCGTCTACGCCTTCGCCTGCGCCTAGTATCATAGTACCTATCGCGGTACCTACGTCTAGCACGCTGTCGGGCACGCTATTGTTTTGCATTAAGAAAGATGAAAAGCAAAACATTTAGTAAGAGTTAACCCAAACATGTTAGTATCAAGTAAGACATGTAATGAAGAAAAGAGACTTACCTTCTGACGAGAATTCAATTTGCAATAACCGTCTCGAGTGCTTTGGTAGTGTTGGAGACGATTAGTAGAGAATAGAAGTGGGAAGGTGAGTGACTGAGTAACTGCACATATCAGTTGAATGTTTGAAACCATGTCACTTACCGCTTGCATCCTCGGTATCCATATCTAGTACCAACTCTTTTAATACATCTTCCACGTCGGTTTCTTCTGATGCACCTTCCCTTCCCTCCTCCTCCATAATATCTAACACGAGGTCCTCCATAGTATCTATACCTTCGATAACTTCGAGAGGAGCTCTTACTTCCTAAACGGCGTCGGAGATGACGGGTCCCAGTATCCTTACTAGATGAACCTTTAGCCGAGGCGGACGCAGACTCTGAGCCTGCCCTGCTTCGAGATGCTGAACCCTTTGTTGAACGGGATGTTGAGCCCGATGAAGAATCCTGGCGAAAGTGAAGTGGTAGAAGGGGGGAGATGTGAGTAATGAGTAATATGCGTCATTTGTATCATACGACAATAGGTATCAACTTCATACCTCGTCATCGTCATTAAGGTCATCGAGAAGGTCTTCAAGATAGGCTCGAAGAGTAGAATCCTGATAGAGATGAAGGGGAGAGTGAAGAGAAGATATTGGTTGATAGTATACAGTGTATCAGAGACAACAAGGAAGAAACCCTACCTCATCTTCTAGTTCTGAAAGTTCTTCTTGAATATACTCTGCAAGAATCTCAATGTCATCATCATCGTCGTCGTCATCATCGTCATCATCTTCAGAGGAGCCAGTGTCAAATGATTCGAGTTCACGGTCTTTTGAAGAAGATTCTAGGTCAACTGAGTCTAATGCAAGATCTTCATCAGTCTCAACTTTGATAATATATGCATAGAAATGTGTAAGTAAGTGTCAACATGAGAGAGAGCTGCTTTGTTTCTTCTTATACATATTGCAATTGCAAACAATGAACTAAATACAACTTACACTCCGTTACCGCCACTGCGACCGATAGGCCCAGTACTACAAGGAGTACAATACGTGTTAACTTCATATGATTTATGTTTGTTTATGTTGGTTTCTGTTATTATTTGTTAAAAAGGTTATTCTATTTGCTCGGTTATGATTTATGAGTAGATTCTTGTAAGTATGCAGCGAGGCAAACATTTTGAGTTCTCTTATTGGATACGAATGCAAGATAGATCAATCACACCACTACACTCGTTTATTAGTGAAGTACTATATACTTTTCAAGACTCGACGAAGAAGCATTCTCATTTTGTGTGACTACCATCCCACATGAGAGAAAAGCTAGTGAGATTGATAAGACAGTATCTTTCATAACAAGAAGCCTAAATCTGTTGCACATTTATATCTTACTGGACATGTGACTCAATCAACCTAACATTAGTTTATTTTACTAATAATGCATTATGCAGTTAACCCTGGCATACTATATACATAAAAGTATCACCATAATATCTAGTAGATAGACGAGGTGGGCCAAAGTCAAACGAGCTAAGTCATAAGTAGATACTAGCATGTTCTACTTTGAATTGAAATACAATATCCTAGTATCCTTTAAGATGCACCGTCCACTTGACTCTCACTCTAATTTCTAATGCTACCAACTGTAATCTTAACAGTTGCCAAGCTTATATACCTTAATACTGCAGTACTGTTCCTCTATTGGTTGCGACCCTGTAATAAGAAAGAATTGTACCTGGCCCAACAGATTTGCAATTAGTGGGCAGTAGTAAGAATCTTGCCTAAATTCTAATACAAGCCACTCTCATAGTAATGAACGGCAATCTTATCAATGTTGCTGCCTCTCGTAGGATAGTAAGTGGCCAATAAACAGCATTAGGGTGGAAGATAAATGCTGCATAGTAGAGTCATTATTGCAATTCTAGTGGTATCAGATATAATATTAAATGCACAAAGACGTGAACACAACATCAAAATAATATTGAAGTACAGATAGATATGAGAGAGAACAATACTATACAAGTAGATGACGAGGATGGTCAGCAAGAAGAACAGCAGCAAGAACAGTATGCATCACCAAAGCGTAGAAGACCACAACATTTAATAAACTTACCACCATTGCCTGGCCTTGGTATATCTCAGCACAACACACAAACACGATCTCAAGGACTACATAATGATAATCTAATGAATTATATCACACCACCCCGACAACATAACTCTAAATCTAAATCAACAAGCCAACTCTCAGCTGTTAGTGATAGTTTGTCACCGGCACCATCATTAGTGGCCGCCACTCCCTACAGATCACCACCGCCATCATCAAAAGTACATCAAAATTCTCTACATGAGAAGAATATACTCAGCCAACAAACTATAATAACACCACAGCCCAGCCCTAAAGGTAGTACACAATCAATTCAACTTAATAAACAACATTCATTACCAATACATATGGAAAATACACCCTTGATTAATAATCGTAAAAGTATTAATGATGTTTATAATTGCAATACTAAATTAATCAATCGTACTTCTTCTCATTTTATTGAGGGTCATAGTAATAATGATGAGCCACAAACTCCCAACGAAAATGACAATGGATCATCCAACAGCCACGAGGAAACAGAGGAGGATAATTGCAGTATATCAATATTAACAGATGATCAACAGTCTACATCAGATTGGACATTACAAACTTTTCTAAATGATATTGCAAGTCCAGGAACTCCTGGTGGATTAATTGTTAAGAGTGCCAAGAAGAAAGGTGTAAATAATAATAACGAGAAGGGTAAGGGTGTAAATAATAAGAAGTTTTTAAAGAAGGGTAGTAGGGGTGATAGTACCGAGAGGGAATTGAAGAATGTCAAGAGAAGATTATCACTTAGTAGTAATCATTCTTATATCCCCAAGGTGGAATCGGAAAAGAAGAGGGGAGAGGATAATAAGATTCCTCGTCGTATACTTTCCTCATTATCATCATTTGGGGTAGTAGTAGGAGATGAAGATCGTGTATCAAGAAAACGAAGAATGAGTTATTGCAAGTTATTATTGATTGTATGTTTGGCCATTGTTGCCTTGAGCTATACCTTCCTATCAAATACACCAGCAAACTTAATCTTATCCAGTTTTAAGGATCAAGAAGACGTTGCAAATGATTCATCAACATTGACCTCATCAAAGAGTAATTCACTTCTACATCAAGCTAAAGAAACAGGCGCCCAGGATACATCCGGCGGTGAGGAATGGCATCCATTATTCCAACATGGACAACGTACTGCCAATATGGACGTCGAGGTACCTACTAATCATCCCAAGGCGCCTATTTTATCGAATAGAGAGATTCATCAGAAGAAGATACAAGATTTTCGTCAACAGTCTTCTCCTCAGACTACTATTGAGGATTATCAAGGAACATCCCATCGTCGATTAGATGATACAGCGCTCTTCACTTCATCCTCGAATAAAGAAACTCGTCAAGAAGAAGGAACAGCAAATTTTTTAAATGGACAAGTTACACAAGAATTATGTCCAGCAGTTCACACATTAATATCACAAAGTTTAATAATAAGAAGTAGTTATGGTAATATATTTAGTATTACTACACCACCCTTACCTGGTGGGAGTATTAAACGGAATGGTGATAGAGTTA
>Ga0214479_100507_pt1 | contig 22555 bp, 17 predicted proteins | sample M1_20Mar14CPVII9_5_FD_165054 | JGI IMG/M metagenome (GOLD analysis project Ga0214479, IMG submission 165054) | Marine eukaryotic communities from Monterey Bay, California, United States - M1_20Mar14CPVII9sort6BwellE14 | ecosystem: Environmental > Aquatic > Marine > Unclassified | place: USA...
TGCCCATTTCTCCAACTGTACTTTAGCTCTGATTCCTCATCATCTTCATAAAGCCGATGTTCATCGTGTATCATATCTGCAAGTTTTTCTAAAGGGACCATTGCTGATGGCTTGCCGTCGTCATCGGGCAGCCATAAACACCTGAGAACTTGGCCATTTAAACTAAATCTAACCCAGTGTTGAACAACTTTGTTATCTTCTTCCTCTTGTATCAATTCTACCTTTAATGCTGAGCCGTACTCTGGCCAAACCGAAGGCATTTCGAGTTGTAAAATACAAAGCAAGCCAATCAATGTGCTATCATGAGCACTAAAGATACACAACCACGGCTCTTCTGCACACTTGTCTTCTGTCGTTATCTCTGTATTATCGTCATGAGAAACTCCCTCATTTACCTTCCGCTCTAACGAATCAACTAATGTATCAGCAAAGCGCCACATAGCCGCCTTGGCCAGCACTGGATGACGCAGATTCTCAAACCATCTCCAAGCAACGTGATTTGTCACGGTCTTGACATCTTCTTTTGATAATGTAGATGGTAATAAGTCACGTGATTGTAAGCATACTAACATTTCTGCCAGTTGTGGCCACGACAATGGTTGCTTCTCAATTGTATCATCCTTCTCTTCGCCAATACCAAAAGATACACCCTCTGCACCTTCTCCTAGATGACCTTCTAATTCATTTGTAACTCTATGTGCTAAATGTTTCAATTCTTCTTCTTTCTCTAACAGATGTGGTCTTTGTGCAAGATGAGATTCTAATGATAACTGCTCGTTGAACTGCCTGGGTTGAGGATCTGGTATAAAGTAGTTGTTTGTATGTTGCAGATCAATATCAATTGGTGTATCATGCTCTTCATCCGTAAACATACCCGTAAGTAAAGCTTGTACAGATTGTATAGTTCGTGGAAAATCAGTACTCATAACCTTAACTCGAGATGGATGAAGAGGTTGATCTTTTGTAAAGAGGCGTCCTTTATTGACAAATTGACTATCATCATCATCATCATCACTGTGATCATGTATATGTTGCAACTCCTCTTTTAATCTTTCACCCAAACTAACCATTTGCAGTAATCCCATTAATGTTAATTGACCAAATGGACCTCGGCCTACTGCTCCGTGTGCTTTAGGACCACCTTCTGGAGGACGGATTAGTTGTGTTCCTTTTGCTATACCATCTAGTATATGAGGTTCTGGTAGCTGTGTTTCCCAATACTTCTCATCTTTCATTGGAGTTATAGGAGTCCTATCTCCACTATATAATTATGCAATTGAGATGTAATACATCATTATATATGAATCACATATCAGTACAATCAAAAAAGCAAACATATGACATAAATGCATTATACAGACATTGAAACTTACTGACGATGCACAACAAGAACTTGTTTAAGACGAAGCTTGGAGTTTGGATGAGGTTTAGAAAAGGATGATGCAGTTATTACCACTCTCGATAGATACAGAGAGAATAAAACTATCCATATTGATCGACTTATTGACATGTTTGCGATGCAACCTAAACCAACTTGATACAAAAGTTTCTTTTTAGCCTCTCGATGACGGACCGCAGATTGAAAATATATACACTGCTAATGCAATCAGTAGTATTATATATGAGGGTTTATTGTGTGGAATATATGATCGGCAAAGCTTAGGTAATTGACTATATCTACTGAGATGACATAATGATAGTGAATAGTGACGGACATCGACGATATGAGAATTCTAAACTATAACTATGAGTACTGGCTGTACATTTGCTGCCAATGATGCAATGTATGAGCACATAAGTATGATTGCAACATTTGAAGTGTAGTTTAATTGGTGGTGGTCTTGGTAGCGTGTAACGTGAGGTTTCAATTGGTGCCACGGGTCATTTGGCTGATGCGGCCTTGTCCTAACTATCGTACCTTGTTACTTGGTTGTTGCTAGAGATATAAGTGTTGTTGTATTGTGTAGGTATTCTTATTGCATGCGTCTTCTTCAGTCTTCTGCTGAGAGATATTTACATGTTCGTTGCTTGGCCAGCACTGTGCTTGTATATCTCATATTGGATTGAGTGAGTGATAGAAAAAAGTAGTATACGATAAGTATGCATCCAAACTATATCGATAAGAACGGTATATACCATTTGCAATCAAAGAGCAAACAAACCAGTTGGCTAAAACGAAATGGAGTAACAACAACAATTGGATTTGCAATTACACTGCTACTCTGTATACAATGGCACTTTGCAATAATGCACACACGAGATATACATCAACCACATGATCTCTTCTTATCCTCATTCTCTTCATCAACATCAAAAAGAAAGAGACGACTACCCACAGCTAAAAGAAAACAATCCAAAGATGATTATATAACTTCACCGATATGTGGTGCATGCACTCGTTCATACTTTGATACTCGACCATGTTATACAATCATGCAAAGAGAGGTACAAAAGTCCAAAATAAGTATATTAGAAGCAGCTAAAAAGTTAGGAAGAGAAAGTAAAACTTGTGACATTTGTAATCCAGATACATGTTATCAACACTATATCAACAGCAGCAACAATACTGACACTTCAGCTTCATCTTCTCAACATCAAGCAAAGTATTGGAGATTCGATCGAAGCTATCCAAATTATATCAATCCAACAACAATATCATTATCATCAATACCAAACGAAAGACGTATACCACCCTCAAGATTTGAAGATATAGGTATATACTTTCAAGAAAAGTTTAATTATGCAAAGTCACATAATACAAGTAATGATTATTTACTTGAATATAATCCTGGATTAGTTGTTATACCATCAAAGATGAAGAATAAGTTACCTAATGAGGCTACCTATCTTGTTTCATTAAGAGTAACACCAGCAAACAATTGTTTCTCAACACAAGTATATGCAAATTTACCAAAAGATGTTTGGACAGCAGTATATCATACATCCATTAATCATTTAGGATTAGCTCTTCTGGACGAGAATTATCAAATAATACCAAATTATGAAGTAGTTATAGAAGTTGATATACAATTAGATTTAAAGCGAGATATGGAAAGTAAAAGGACAGGCAAGATTGTAGAGGCTTCTCCTACCTTTATGGATTATCGTCTTTTTATGTTGAATGATGAGATTTATTTACATATTAATGCTGATACAGTAATTGTTTCTAGATTGGAATTAAGAAGCAAAGCATACCATGATGATGAAGAAGATATTGATAAGTGTGTCAATGTTGCAAAGGAAGCTGGAGAACTGGGGTGGTTTGAGAAACCATGTAGACTTGACAATCTCTATGGTGGAGATAACTTACAGGTTACACTAATGAGACAATTCAATACAATCTGGAGTGGTGGAGTGTACGGAAAGAACTATGCCTTGTTCGGTATTCCAAACAGCACACATCCAAATGAACCTGATGCAGTGTATGCTGAGCTCGACATTTTTCCTCACCATGTCCAACAGATACTTCCCGAGGAATATGACAAACTAGAAAAGAAACAAGTGTTTGAAAGGATATGGAAGCCTGGTACCAATAAAAGACGAAAATTCAAAATAGATAGGGTGAATATGCGTGCTATTAAGGAAGTTGGCAATACTACCGAGAGTGATGATGCCCCACTTCCTAGCTTTTCGACAGTGGATGCTCACATAGACTGGTTTCCTGGGCAAGACGCTCCCTTTAAAGAGTCGGCGCATGGTGGTGCTTGTTGTGTATCATTCTCAGCTGATGAATTGAATGCTGGTGGTACGAAGAAGGATCATCATGAATCATTACTAGTCGGTCTTGGGCATACTAAGGTCACATGGAAGCCGTGGTATAATAAGGCAAATGTACCACAAGAAAAGAAGGATCGAGTTCCGCACACTCATTATGTGTCTCTGTTTTATGCTTTTGAGCCATACCCACCCTTCAAAATACGAGCTCGATCTGGTTATTTCTGCCTTGCTCATGCTCCATCATTATCTGGTAATAAGCTTGCACCGACAGAGGGCGGCACATTCAATCCTCATTCCAAACTTACTTATAATCGTCCATTATTGCAAAACAATATCACTTTTGACTGTCCACAAATGTCCTTCGTATCTTCATTCATCGAGAAGGCAGATGATTCATCAGCTACATTAATTGGATATGGATTGAATGATTGTACTGGACGAATTGTAGAAGTGGAGAAGAAGGAAATAGTTAGGCTACTATACCCTGATCCGAATGACATGTTATTTGAGTAAAGTAATACATAACGAGTAGTTCATCGTATTTGTGATTGTTATGATGGTTTGTATACCGAATGAAGGGCTTTTCTACTATTAGGAAGCGTGGTCATCATCGAGCTAGCTATTCTACTGCATGTATCCCTCTGATTTCGAAAGCATTTGACCACTAGCCTTACCATCCAAGAACAGTTTATCCACTTCTTTGACATCTGCGTCAGTGATTGCAGTCCTTCCCGATGTCTCAGCTACAATCCTTGCTGGTGTTAACATCTGAACGGCATATCTCAACGATGTTCTAGCACCAATATCACTCAACATTCGGAGTGCTGATTCCTCCACCTCAATCCCCTCAACTGTGGCACGAAGACTCATAATTTGTACCATCTCATCGGCATTGTATGGTAATGTTCGAATAATGAGCATACGATCTAATAAATCAACAGGAACGCCGTGTGGAGCAAGTATGTCGGTACCACGTATTTGACACACACCGCGATTAGTGGCAAATACCACAATGGGTGAAAGTGTCGATTCCAACGATCGATTGAGATATGTGAAACATTCAATATCAAGCATGTGCACCTCATCAATGAACAATACTCCGGGTACTAACTCTGCCACACCCTGATCAATATATCGGTTAACAACACGGTTTACTTCATTTCGTAACTTTTCAGTAATTTCAGTTTTCTTCGACTTGCCCATGGCATTCATCAAACTCATTACATCTTTACCACCCTGTGGCCGAGCATTGGCAACATCTAAATCATGTAATGTAACATCTTGTACAACCTCTTTCTTTTTATGAACTTCACCCTTTGGGAGTGGAACGTATTCCTCGGCCTCTAAATCAAATTCAGTAGCATATGCATCACTCCTACCAACACGTTTCACAGCACCTGAATTAGCCTCAATATACATGACATCTCCCACAGTTACACCCTCTTTGGATAACCCGTCATGTATGGAAGGATCTAATTTGAGTGTTTTGTTACCCTTTGTTGTTTTGAGTGTAATTAATACATGTGAAATACTGCGTCCATATCCACCCAATGGATCTTCAGTTTCCTCGACTGATAATTCTGTAACTTCCCCTTCATATACCTCCTTATTCTCTCGTATACGCAATCCAATTGCACGTCGAAAATGTTCCATTAATATTTCAGTCTTCTTCACTTCTGAACTAAAGACTTCTGATCCAACCATTGGACAAAATGGCACCTTGGGGCCTAATTCCTGTGCAACACCTAATGCCAATGCTGTCTTACCAGTACCGGGGGCACCAGCCAATAATAATGCCCTACCAGCCATTTTACGTGATCGAATTAGATCGACAACTAATCCGCATGCCTCACGTGCCTTTTCTTGACCAACTAATCCACCCCCGATTGGTGCCGCTACGCCTGTTTGTGGATCTAATCCTAATCCTTTGATGTGTGTATGTGCCGAGACTCGTGTGGCCTTGCTTGTTGATTGTACCTCTTCAATCTATTAGGTAGATATATTATTGGATGTAGGGCGGTATAAAAATGACAATATATTATTGCAAAGGGGACGAGTGAGATAAACAAATTATGCATCATTAAACAATGGCAAAGATCAGTACAATGGATATTAGCTAGTTGCAACCATATCAATAGATATTGCAATGATCAAGAAAATATCTTACTACTCACCTTCATCTTTTTATTTTAGTTTCGTAATTTGTGGCGGATAATTTAATATAAATTAGACTGAATGAAAGACACCGACCGCGTATATCCGTATATCCTGTATATATTCACTGCGGCGGTATTAGCCAGACTAGTTGCTTTTGACCACTAAATTATTGAAAAAAGATTTTATAGACTTATTTAGCGATACAACGTGTTAGAGGAGAGAAAACTAACTGCTTGACAAGCTAGAGAAGAAAGTAACTCGCATCTCTTCATTCATTCACAACGCATTAAACAATACAGATGTCGACTAATACTTCTGAAACGTTAGAGGAGTTTAGTATCGAGGACATAGAGACGGTTATCAAGTCGGCTGTCGGTTCAGTTCTTACTGACTGTCAATACACGCCGTATGTGAATTGTCATTTGTTTCTGTCATGTTAATTTACAAATGATCTCTCCTCTCTACTTTCTATTCATCTATCTTTAATCACCGATATCCATACAGAACTAAGATCAATGATTGGAGTAACAGGTAAGCATGCCAATATACGCCGTATATTCTGTCCTGTCATTTGTTTCTGTCATTTTTAATTTACTTCTGATCTCATACTCTCTGCCTGTGTTCTCTACTACTTCTAACCATCTATCTAGTGTCATCTCTGAAGTTCTGAAAGGGTTACAATCATTGAATAGACCATACAAGTATGTTTCTACTGTCATTATTATGCAGAAGAATGGTGCAGGACTCGTTAGTGCTGCCTCGACATATTGGGATACTACTAAAGATGGTCTCTGTAGAGTGACGTGGGAGAATCCTACAATGCATACCGTTGTTACTGTATACGGATTGTGTTTGAATGTGGACTCAGATCATAACGAAGAAACACTTCCCCAATCAACCGATGAAGACACGCGTGACTGATAATCATCTGGGAGAAGACTGTTGAATGAAAAGCTGGCGAGGCTTATACCCTCTTTGATATCAGCTAGGGAGAGTGTTGGAGACCTTGTAGCTTTCTAAATAACCGACTCCGTAAACTAATATATTGGCAGTGGTACCTTTCGAGGTCATATTCTTCCATTTGCCTACCAAGATATCGTCAGCTCAATCATTTGACTCTCTCTTCTTTTCGTTGTTGCATGTTAAGCTACCTCTCAGATATACCCCATCATCACGCCCTATTAGTAATGGAAGCTCTCCTTCCACTACTCCAAAGCTACCTGTTCTTCTATGGTAGGAGCTTAACGAGTTTGTTGGATGAAATAGATGTCGAAATCGTAGTCTCTCGTGTATGAAACAAACTCCAATCTGATGCATCATGACCACGAATCCAAACAAAGTGAAGTTAAGAAGAAACAAGATAATCAACCAGTCGGATATGTCAGTGACCCCTCGTTTTGGCATTAGCGGTGGAGGGATGGATATTGTCGATGATAATAGTCCAAAATATGGTGAAGCAAGATTTAATTTGAAGAACATATGTCCGTCGATGTAGATATAGGCCACTACTGTCGAATCCATCATATCTTCTCCACCTTCTTGCCCTTGCTCAAGAATGCCATACTTTGCATCACTAAAGCACGTAGATATTACCGAAGTAACTGCATCGCCATCTCCGCTAATAAGTGCTTCCGCGGATGCTTTGGATCTGGCAGCAACGCTTAAATCATGTGCTTTCTGGGCTTTCTGTGCTGCCTCAATTGTTGCATTTTGGACTATACTGACTACTGAAGAGGAATTTTCTGTAACTGCAGTTGTGTTTTCTGCTGCCTTTACTGCTTCTACGGCAATGTCTGCTGCTTTAACTGCTTCAACTGCAGCTTTTTCGGCCACCTCGGCTGGATCGTCTTCGATAATTTCTGGTGTAGTCATGTTGGTGATTAGTGTGCTGTTGCTTGCAGCAGAGGTGGCATTTGACTCTCCAATGGTCACTGATGAATTGACAGGTAAATGGCCGTATGCTGTGGTATTGTTAATGAGTTCAGCTTGCTCCTCTGAAGTATTGTTGACAACTCTTAGACGACGCCTGTGTTGGATCAAGTTATCTTCCCCCTTGATTGTAGTTGAATTTGTAACCATATCCGATGGAGGCATATACATTGAATAGTCACCAGTTCGAATGGCACTGGCACAGTTTATAAACTTTTCATAAAATAAGGCCGCTTGGGATGCTTCTGAAGTGCCTTCAACCTTTTGTACATATGGATTAGTTCGTCTGCTTGTTGTTGATTGATTATCATCTTTCTGTTGCTCGTTGTCATCCTCTATATCAGACACATAAAACTGAACTCTTGCACGAGGAGGCAATACTAGTGGATCGATGTCTACAAACAAGTCTGACAATTCATGAAACATATGCCAAACAAAGTCTTCACTACCCGAACTTTTAAGTATCTGTTTCTGACTTGGCATTGATATGACCTCAAAGGGCTGGTATCTGGGGTGTTTATATGTGTATTGAATGGCACGCTGAATTATCTTTTCAAGTACTACGCCTGTTATGGATGCCATGTAGTAGGCATCGGTAAAATCATGTGAGATCTTTGTTGAGTAATATATACTACCCTCATTCTGCCACGAGACATACTTTCCATTATCATTATTGTCCTCTGTTGTCTGGTGCTCGGTATCAACATGAACTATTGGCATAGATTCAGATGTTTTGGCAGCTCCAGTCCGTTGGGGACCATACTCAAGTGTTAATTCAAAGTACTTTTGCTGTTCTAACTGATCTCCAGGGCTTAGGCTTTCTAAATGCTCGTCAGAGAAGTGATGTCCATGACTTGCAAGTGCTACCCTAGATCGATATCGGAAAGCTAAAGCAGATTTTCGTACAAGGATTGGTCCCGATGGTATGTTGCTGCTTGAAGTTGTAGATGAAGTTGTATCCCCTTCTACTTTTGCCTTTGTGTCTGTTTTAGAACCTTTATCTCTACTTTCATCAAGCATTCTACGGACATAATTATCGCTATCTCCAACAGAAGAAGCTATGCTTGTCAATGGTGCCATCCGATTGACAGCATATACCTCAATTACATCTGATGCATCTAAAGTTATGAGTAGTTTGGACAATTGTGCTGTTCGTGATAGTATAGTTGCGGTTGCTTTCCTCTCTTCTTCTGCTATATCTATTGAATCACTTGTCTCATTGAGAAATAACTTTGCAAATCTTTGTTGATTAGATACTTCTTTCTCTACCGACTGTGATGTAGCAGATGGTATGATAACGTACAATACCCGACAGTAAACGAAAATAGTTAATATGAAGAGTATGATGAAGTATAATGATGTGCCTCTGATCTTTGATTGTAAAGCCATTTCAACCAATTAATTGTAATTTGTATCGAAGAATGTATTGTGGGATACCACAATTCAGCCCAATCTCTTCATCTCCGCCTACAACGACGACATCTAGACAATATCAACAGCATAATCACCCTATTGCAAAGATATATGTATTGATATTACCACCACCAGCCTTCTACTAAATTGGCTATCTCTTCTTATTCATCATCAGTTTTACCCTATCGTAAGTAGGTATGTTCAAGAGGGGAGGGAGAGTAAAAAAAAGATACCGGTATTTCAATTTTCCATATCGCTACGCTCTTGCTATCTATTGAGGCTCGACAGGCTAATCAGTCGATACATCTTTACCTGATGTTTACTCAGAATGCTTATGTTTACATATCTTACAATGAGAGGGGAAGCAAGCTAGATTGACAGACACAATACATTGTTATTGTTTAGTCCCCAAGCATATCGTCCTCTTCTTCTTCTGTTGGTTGTTCTTCTGACAATAGCTTCCTGTTAATAATACCCCCAGACCATATATAACGATCACCCGTCTTCCCAATCCAGTGAATTGGTTGCCGTCCGAGAATTTGTTCTAAATCAATTGAAGTAAAGCCTAATGGCAAAGTCCAATTGTTGAGATTTGCAATCCACTCGTAAAAGTCAAATGTGTACACGGTGTCTGTTTCGAACTTATAATCCTTGAGTTTGGCAGGATCTGATAAGATCTTGCGACGTCGACGTGCAGAGACATTACCCTTAGCAAAAGCACCCCCCAACAATGTGCAGTCTTCCTTGATGTTATGACATGCAATGTCTACTTCTTCGCCGGGTTTGTCTGCCCTAACTATCTTACAGCTAGCCAGAGTCCCTAATACTTCTGATGGTTTATCGGTATGAATGGAAAGCTCAATTGATGGATTAAGTTTCTTTGCTAGTTCTATGCATATCTTTAGTATAGCTTTAGGTGGCAGTCGTCGTAGTTTCAAGTTGTCAGCTGAAGTGGATTTTCAGCTCGTTACTCGACTACTATCGACTGCACCCACGCTATCCCGGAAAGTATGTTTGTATATCCCTTCGACGATATACAGAATATAGCGTGTTAGGCTTCTATTACTTGTTGATTACTTTAATTCCCTACAATGAGCTACTCACTTGTTGATGTGTTTGGTTCTGGAGATAAAACAGCAACATAAGATATCTATTCATTCCTTTACAAATGGGAGTATACTTGCTCCAAGCTGTCACGAGTAGTTAGAGAAGTCTGATCTACTATTCATTTCTAACATAGATTCTTAAACATAATTATTTACATAATATAAAACTAAATCCAATAACCCACTTTGAAAGTGGGGGGGGGAGCATACTTAGAAAGGCATATTATTTCCACACTTGTATGCACCAGCTGATAGGAGGAAGAGCCAATCTCCTGCTTTACTACGAACCCATGCACGAGTAATGTTTTCCTGATGAGAAACAGCCTGGACATAAAGGAAGCCGTTCAAAAACCTCCAGTTGCGGCCAAACAGATGATCTCCATCGCAATTATTGGGGAATACTTTGCCATATTCTCTAATCAATGATAACTTGCTTGGATTCTTGACTTTACATTCAAAACGCTTGTCGAATGTTTCCCCTGGTGCAAGAACTCCATGAAGTGTTCCTCCTTCTTCATAATGGAATGCCTCATAAACAGATCCACCAAAGAATTCTACAGCAGCAAGAATGACACGATGAAGTTGAACATGGTCGGTGTTTCCAGGTAACATATCTCTCCACACATCAATGGTTTTCCCCTTTGGGCGATGTTTGTTGAAAGGAATGGTACGTAAAATACGTTCAGTTCCATCTACAGCAGGATAAGTGTATCCATCTGTACCCTTAATAGCATCAAAGTCCATCACTTCGGCACCAATGATATCCACTGCAAGGTTACCTCCAGTGAAATGAACATTCTCATTATCCAATGGATCCCCGCGGGTATCCTTAGATTTGCCTTGGCACATGAGCTCTGTATAACTTGTAGGCATCTTAAAGTAAAGAGTGCCGAGGACAATGAGCTATGAATATGGTTCAAAACATTACATGAACACACAATACTCACCGCCAGGATCAACGCTGTGTAATCTTGATTGCCTTCTTCCAATTCTTTATTAACTCTCTCCTCAGTAAAAGCAATGCCTTTCTTGATGCATTGCCAAGCCATGAATAGCTTACATTTGACACTGCAGGCCTGAGACTGAAGGATACGAACGAAATTCCCTCTATCTTCCTCATCTGCATTGTCTATCAACTCTTCGTCAAACTCTTCCTCCTTCAGTTCACGAACAAGAGTAGCGGCATCTTTAGATTCGAGGTCAGACAAATCCCCGATTTGTTCACAAACATCCAATGCAACTTCCATAGCCGTTTCAGCAGACATCACATCATCCAATACATTATAGGCTTCTAGTTTGTTGAATCCAAGGCTAAGTGCCTCAGCGTATGCCGCTACATGAGCTGCCGACTCTTGGAACTTCTCACAGCATCTCTTGGCACCAGCAGCTCCATCTTGAAACGTCTGGACAATCCCCTTACCATCTTTTCCCTTGAAAAGAGCAAAGTTAGTGTTTTTGTAAGTAGTAGTTATGGCACCTCCATAGATGCTCACTCCGCCACGAGCTACACTCAAAGAGATCTTCCAGTTATTATAGGTGATATCTGTCCCGGCTGCAGGGCACTCTTTTAGAAACCTTGCCTTGACTCTCTCCTTGGCATCACTAGGGTACAGTTTACCTTGTTCTGTCAAGTTGATACGGTTCTTCTTGGCATCCTCTTGAATCATTTCAACTAATTTCTTCTGGAATCTCCATCTACATCCATGTTGGCGAGGTTCTGCCGTAGAGATTTCTATTGGGAAGGTGCTAATATTAGAGATTGGGTTGTAATAACAAAAAAGGTAATAATAATGTGCCACTTACCATCACTCTTCCTCTTCGGTCGACTTGTTGGTAAATCTGGCAGAGATGCATCCCCATTCTTCGAAGAGTAACGTAGAATACATGCCCGATGATATTTGGACATGAAATCAATCGGGAGATCCCGTTCATCCCAACCACCGTCATTCCTGCCAAGGAGAATAACGAATGAGTATTTGAGTACGGAAGAAAAGTATAATTCAAACACTCTTGTACTTACTCATCCAGACAATCTGCGCAGGAATTAAATGGAGGCTCACCCTCGGTCTCCAAAGTGCAACAGGCACGTAAGTTGCACCCCTGAGTACTGCACTGAATGGCAGTCATAGATTTGATTTCAAAACAATTAAAAACATTTGTTATGGCCCATTCACCGTCCTTCCCCTTCGGTTGCTCCTCTTCCTTCGACAGATTTCGTAACTTCTTTGTATACTCTTCGACTTGCTTCTTCTTATCCCTCCTCTCATTGGCATCCCATTTATTATTTTTATCAATCATTTCGAATAATTTTAATTCCGTCACGGATCGACGTACAGCAGCAGCATTATCGGCACCTCCCTCAGCTGATTTACGTAGTCCTACTAATTTATTCTCAACCTTATCTTCTTTAGGCTTAGCCTTGGGGGTGGGATTACGAGAAGATCTACGTTGCCGAAAAAATTCGATTGTTCTTTCATCATCATCACTACTCTTTGCTAATTCCTCTTGTATATCCTTTGCCGAGTAATTACGAACATCAACATCATTAATCTTCATAAAACGATCATTAGGTTGAACACCTTGATTTGATAACTCAGGAGAAACGTTTGATATGACACTGCCACGATGATAGTCATTGTTTGTGTATATTATTATCGTCAGCACCACGGACACGATCAATTGTGTCCTTAATTGTTGTTTATTTGGTGAATGGATAATGTTATTGGGCGAGGAGGAGAGTCTCGAAAATGAATCGCACTCAGAGTGGCGAGTTGCCTCCCCACAAGGGGTACCTACAAAACTATCACATGATGACTTTTTGTTGTATTATATGGAAGTATATCCAAGAGATAAGTGAAGAGTACGATGTGATGCAGTCTTCATTGCGTTGCTACTTGGTTTTTGTGGTGTTTTAAGTCAGTAAGACCAAGAGCAAAAGATACGATAATGCGAATACTCAATACGTAGCCGATGAACCTATAGGTAATAAAGAAGCGTATTCCTTGAGGCCTGGTTTTACCCATTGTGGAATGATAGATGATGTGAGATCATTATGTCAGTTAGACACCTTGTTGATAAAGTTCATATCCAGATTGGCTACTCACAAAGGAGAGACATATTTGATATCATATTGGTGAATTACAATATTCAAAAAGAAAAGTGTAGAGAGACAAGTACACTTACAAATCAGAAACTGGAATCTCTTCTTTGAACCTTCCCTGTATCACATGCTGATAAGTTCTGCATCTTCCAGAAAAGTATTTATCTCCTTCAGGATCATCACTGTTGGCGAGACCCTTAACACGGAGTAACGCTTCACCGACAAACAGATCCGTTTCTACCTTAAAAGGTATGCCTATCGGATATGCCTTCATAATGTAAGAGCAACAAACAAAAGTATATTAAATATTAGATATGCAATAAGATCGCCAAAATATGTATCATCACAAACACATATACCTCATCACCAAAATCATGAGGCATACGGTCATCATGTGTAGTTTTCCCACTTATACGTAGTAGCACTGATCTATTAGGCAATTCCGTAGATGCGGCGGTGGTGGATGATGAGAATGATGCTGTCTTTTGCTTCTTGTTGAAAGTATCCACACCAACTGCTAGCTCTTCAACATCGTCGTCATCATCAATCGGTGTGAGTGGTGGCGTGATAGTACCTGAAGATGGCATGAAACCAGATCCCAACGATATACTGCGCAGAAGAGTACTACTAGTTGTCTTGTTGCAATTAGTTGTAGTCGTCTTATCATTATCATTTAATTCCTTTTCCTTCTTCGACCTTAATTTTGCTGATAGGATACGAGTGAAACCTGATATTGACGGCAGTGTATCTATACGACGTATTAGCTTTAAATGGTTGATGGCACTACCTACCTAGTTAGTGGTAGGTGGCGCCATCAACCCTGAGTGATCTAGTATTGATGACGATGCACTCTCAACCCTTTTGACATCGAAGCGCCAAATTCGTGAGTGAGAAAAGGATACCTCAGATGATCTTAAATCTTACTTGCCGCCACCATGTACTGATAACATACTACTACCATAGTGCATTAAAGTAACAACTCTCTAATAAGTACGCAGTGTATATAGGCTACGAAGATGACTCTAACTGTATGTGTCGGTGCCAGTGGAAGCGGTAAGTGATTATTGCAATGTCAATTGCAATTTATTTATGCCTAAACTAATACATCATCTTATCATCTCTCGATATACTGCAGGGAAGACGACATTCCTCAACGATGGTAAGTGCTTTTGTAGATATGTTGGAGATTGTAGATGAATGATTTGGTGTACTCAGACGATTAACTCATACATATCATCAACTTAATCTCTACCCCCATAGTGCACAAATTTCACAAATGTACATATATCCGTCAATATCACAATCTAAGACCATTCATTAAAGTAACATCTATACCCGAATTCGATCCAACAAAGCTACCATATTGGGATATCTACATTAAGGAAAAGAAAGCAAAGTCGATAATAGTTGGTGGAACAATCGCTGGACAGTTCATGTCAGGCTTATCAGGTGGACAAAGGAAGATACTTCTATTTGAATTGATATGTCAACGGGTTGCCAACCAGGAGAATCTTCTTATTGTATTAGATGAACCCTTTTCTGGAGTTACCGATGACTTTATGCCATACATTATTGAGCGTCTAAATCAGTTGAGAATTGAGAATAACATCTTGTTGGTAACGAATGATCATGTAGATGCACTGAAGAAGTTAGCAGATAATACCATCACAGTGAGCGCCATAGATCGGAGCACTGTCAGTGTTAATCGAAAGCAAGGTATTGATAGAGAATTAGCATTACTTGCAATGTCAATTGGAGATGAGTATAGTAGAAGTGATCGACGAAGTCAAGATATAAAATTCTTTGTGAATGTAGAGTTATCAAAGTACGGTGGTTTATGGCATAGTCTTGCTCTTTGCATATTCGGATTTAGTTTGTTCCTCGCTACATACTGGGATTCTCGACCTGGTAGTGAACCGTTTGTTCTTGTCTCATCGGGATTGGTGGGGTTCTTTAGTCTGTTACCGTTGGGATTATCAATCGTTGACTGGAGAGTATATATGCTGGAAGAAGCAGAAGCACTCCTTCATTCATCAAGCTCCATGAACAAGACACTAAAGTTTGTCGAGGCAATGGTTGTTCTATTAGGAGTAGCTACCATTCAATTTTGGGTGATTGATGCAGTAATCGGTACATTGACAAGTCCAGAGTTCTTCTTTGGCATGGCATTCGATTTCTTTTCGTATTTGATTCCTTTAACTCTACTTGGATTATATACGAGTTTAACCATGGAAGAGACGTTAGTGGTGGGTTTGGTGCCCTTCTTGTTAATGATATTCTTCTCCACAACATTCAGTCCTGGCGCTGGAATTGAAGGGCTCAAAGACTTGAGATATCTATTCTCGAGGTTTTATATGTGGTGTATGCTTCCTAATGGATACGGAGAGTTTATGGAAGGATGTCCTGCAGATAATAACTTGCTATACCTGATTCTCACATCCCTCATCACACCGTACTTGTTTTCGATCTATGCGGTTATTCGTGAGGTATACCGAACACTACGAAGTGTGAAGGATAAGAAAAGTCGACTTGAAGTTATCCAATCAGCAGCATATGCTAACTTACAACTTGAATTGTTCGGCAAAAAGAACTTGATGAATCTCAAACATCAGATCAGTGGAAGCGATGATTACGACCTCAAGTCATGTGAACCTTGGCCTTGAACTATTATCACGATCAAAGAATGAGAGTGTAAACATAGAGTATTGTATTGTAGTATGTATATTAATAAGCTTGTCTCTCTGCTACTTTTATCCTTATCCTCATCACCAAACCTACTCTCCGCTCTCAACTCCCAAGGATACCGAATCAAGACAGGTGTCTTTTTCAATCATTTTTTATGATTTATGCAACTTATCCCTCACTGATTACTGATGATGCCATGCCTCAGAGCTTTAGTTAGTAGCAGATAATCGGTCTTTTCCAAGTATAATTAGAGGTGTATTTGGTATGTTTTGTTTATTTTTCATCGGCCTAATTGTTCATATCTTGTGTGCACATTAAATAAAAGTATCTAACCAAAATATCCTTCTATTGCAACAAAGATAGAATAAAGGTGGTCGGTATAGATATATCACTTTGTCCTTAGTCCTTCCTTAGTACTTCCTTCTACTCCTGCAACAAAGAAGAATAAAGATGGTAGATATATCACTTCAACAAACATTAACCGGCACTCGTCTGAATGCTATATCACAGCATTTAATAGATATTGCCTTCAATGAAAATTCAACTGCATATGAACTCTTCCAAGTAGTTGTATTCTTTGCAATAACATGGTTTATCATCTTTTACATATTGAAAGCAATTATACGACCTCTAGTTCACAACAAACCATGGCTATTAACAGCAATTCAAAGAGATTATGATAGGGCTGGTAAAAAGATGTTAGCGGAATTAAAGATATCTATGGACAAGGAACAGTTTTTGGAATGGGCAATGAATGACTGGCCTCGCATGCAAGCCATCTATATACAACATTTAGTGGGTAGTCTGTTTTGTATACCTTCTCTTTTAGGGGTTGGAGACCCATCCGTTGCATCTTCATTAGCCATTTGTGGTGTTTTAAGTGAGATGGGTTGGGAACTTCAAGATGCAGCGGAGATGTTGTTAGTTCGTGCATTTCACAAGAATGGAAAGACGATATGGCCTGATTCAATTGTCGTTATCTTTCTAGTTCATCATTCATTAGCAAGTATAATTGGAGTGCCGATGATACTCAACTATCGGGATAATAGATCGTTTCATTGGCTTTGTGTAAGTTATGCTGTGTTTGTATTGCTCCTTTCTTTACTTGAAGTCTTGTCTTACAACTAATACTTTGGCACAATCGAACATCAGTTCAATCTACAATTTGCAGCGGCAGTAGCTCTAGCGGTTGGAGAGTATACAAAGTTGCTTGATCTAAGCAATCCAAAAAAGCTTAAACAGTTTAAACGTCTCAATCTATTCGCTTTAACTACAATGGTATGGACAAGAGCATTCCATTGGGTATATTTGTGCTTTGATCTTTATTATACTTGGTATCTTGAAAAGGCTTGGAGCTTCCTTATTGTTGGTGGGTTCCTATCAATGCTTTTCACGATGTTTAGTTATGCATGCTGTATCAAACCGTATTATAAAAAGTGGAAGAAGTTCTTGAACGTGTCTGCAGAGCATGAACAGCTATCAGAGGACGCATCTCCTGCAATGAAACGAGAATCTGTATTGAAATTAGACGAAGCTGTGGCGGATCTACTTGCCGGAGACGGAGGTATGTCAGAGCTTGTTGAATTGGTTGAGCCAATCTTCATCAAGAGACGTACGTCTAGGAGACAATCGATGCCATTACCATCTAGAAAGAGAGGGTCGCTGGTGATGCTTCAGCATTCAAAGTCATTTGGAGGTGATGCCATTAAGAAGGACCTGTAGTTGTGAGATGAGAGAATATGAGATAATTTGATCGATGTAATGTATAAACTTAAAGATATATACCGGGAAATTGTAATATGTACGACTCTACTAATCTCCACTATTGTTATTCTACATTTATGCACCTTCTTGGCCGAACTGCGTTGTCCATTTGGTATATTCTTCCAACTCATCTTCTGAAACAGTTGAATGGGAATGTCTGAGTACATTCTCAAAGTCTTTAACTGAAATATCGGGCGCTTTCAGCTTGTCCGGTGATACATCCCACAATTGCATTCTTTGTGCACCGCATTTCTTACATGTATAATTCTTGTTTGGTTTGTCAGTTGATAGCTTCATTGGGCAGTATGGACAATTGGGATATTCTTCACATGGCATGAGAAATTCTCCAACCGGCTTGAATTGTTTCGCTTGTTGGCATCGTCTCAATGGTTCCATAAGGGCTTCCTTCACCAGCACAGTAATGTCTGATCCTGATGCCCCCTCAGTCAATCTTCCCAGTGTATCAAAATCTTCATCACTTAGATTGTTTGGAGTGTCTCCCAAGTGTATCTTGACCATTATTGTTCGTGCCTCTGCCTCAGGCAGTGGTATGTATACACGCTTTTCAAATCGTCGTCGGATGGCTGCATCTAATTCCCAGGGTACATTCGTTGCACCTAATACTAAAACATCTCCTTCCTTCTTACCCACACCGTCCATTTGTACTAGGAACTCTGTCTTAACTCTTCGTGCTGAATCACTTTCTCCTTCACTTCTACTACCACATAATGAGTCGACCTCATCAATAAATATGATTGCTCTATTACCCGGTGATTCTCTTGCCATTTCAAACAGATTTCGTACTAACCGTTCAGATTCACCCTGCCATTTCGATATCAAATCAGCCGATGATACGGAAAAGAATGTAGAGTCTGCCTCGGTCGCCACAGCTTTTGCCAAGTATGATTTACCAGTACCTGGTGGACCATACAACAAGATCCCCTTGAACGGACGTCTCTTTCCAGTAAACAATTGTGGAAATCTAGTTGGCAATATAACAGTCTCCTTCAAACTTTCTTTCGCAGCTGTTAATCCAGCAACATCATCCCATTTTACATTCGGTTTTTCGGTAACAACTGCACCACTTAATGCACCACGTAGCTTTTGTTTCTCGGCATCTGCATCATCCTCTCCTGCGCCTTTTGGTTTAGTACCAGCGCCTCCGGCACCTCCTCCGCCACCAGATGATCCACCCTGCTTGTCGACCTCGGCTTGTTTATTTAGATAGTCACGTAATTCCTCTGCCCTTTTCATATATCCCTCTACCCTTTCAATTATAAGTTTCTAACGAGCACAATTGTTAGTTCAAAAAGTATATGATATGCACAACATTAACAGGCACACAGCAGTATAAGTATACCATATGAGACATAATTATCATAGTATGTGCATGATAATATGCATATGATATTTACATGATATTATGGTAGACATACCTTTTTAGATTCATTCTTTTCATACTTGAGACCGATAGTAAATCTACTCAAAGCATCTCGATATAAAGATAAAGCCTTGTCGTAATCGCCATCATTATCAGCAGTTATTGCACGGCTTACAATCTCAATAGCATCGGGTATGAAGCTATTCTGCATTATGAGTATGTTGTTGTTGTTTGTTTTTATAATGAAGTACCAGCCACCGCCTAACAATGCCAACGCCTGTTGTTTCTTCTACACTATTCAGTTGTATTTCTTATCTCTATCCAACCCCAATATAACCGGTCTTTGTCGTGCACTGTAAAGAGCTATGCATGCCTGGCCAAATGTAGCAATAATATATAACAACAACAAAAATCTTGTATGAGAGGTGATTGGTCAGTTTGATGTAATGAATGACTTTATATCTATATAATAAATATCTACACTATCATATTGCTGGCGTCGTGTTCCTACATAGAAGGTAGCATTAAACTATTTCAATTGGTGGTTGTAATGACGGCACATTTAGGGAATTGTTGGATTTTGTTTGAAGGAGTTATTAGTGTTGTTGCAATGGAATAAAGCAATCCTAGAAGTTCATAATATACCCATATGATCAGTTTTAAACTATCTTTCGAATGGCAGTAGTCTTATTGCTGTGAATTGCCTGTGTGTAAAGTAATAAGGAAGATACCACAGACCACAGCCAAAAATAACAGAACTCTTTATTAGTATTAGACTCTCAAAGAAGATAGTGTATAATATAGACAGAAAGAATACAGATTACAGTACAGTATGGTCACGTGGACAGTTGACCGTAAAGAAGGCTTTGTCATTACAGCACCACCTGGATCTCTCGGTATAACAATAAAAAAATATGATAATCAATACATAGTTACAGATGTCTCATCAACATCTACCATTGGTGAAAAAGTACCCCGCTTTGGAGCAAAAGAGAAGAAGATTCGAATTGGTGATACAATCTTATCAATCGATGGGGTACCAATCAAATCAGTAGATGATGCACACACAGAAAGCAAGAAGAGCAGGGAGGTAAGCGTAGGCGAAAGGGTTATATCAAATAATGCAGCTGAACATTCCAAGGCTGAGTTATTATACATGAAAGATATTGACTGTGCATTATTCGACATAATGGATTATAGCTTTGTGGCTGAAAAATATGGAGAGGAATTTCTGAATGAATTAGATCCACCACAAAGAAAGACAGGAAATCAAATATTGGTTGATTCAATGGTTGCAGTAGCTCAGAAGAATAGGGACGATGATGACAGTGAGAAGATTGAAATGTTACGCAAATATTTTCCATGTACAGAAACTATGGCATTAAAGATGAGAGCTTTATATCCTTCATTGGATATGGATGATATCTTTTTTGTTGTACCCCTTCTTGTAGAAGGGTTACCCTCCAAATATGATGAGGAGGCTGCATGTACGAAGATATTGGGGAAACTACAAGAGCGACGTGAAGAGAAGAAGGAATGGCAAAATAGTAATGAGAGAACCTTTGATACCGAGTTTGACAAACCATTTGGTCAATGTCTTGTTGAAGTGACTCAAACTAAGTTTGGCTGTTGGCTTTGCGGTATTACTACAAAAACTATGAGTACTTGTTCAAGATGTAAGTTGGCCACTTACTGTAGCAAGGACTGCCAAAGGAGAAACTGGACTAAGGTTGCTGGAGTTGAGTTAGGAAGGACACACAAAGCAGAGTGTTCAGCTTTTCTGCAATGTACAACAGATGAAAAGGGAGGACCGATTCCACCGTCTCTTAGATGTATCGGTCTCGCGAGCAATGATGAAAGTGATATGAATATGGAGAAGCGTACAAATGATCTCCTTGATGAGTTGACAAGATGTAATGATGCAACGAGGGAGATTCTTCGTCTCAATGTTGCTGTAACATGGACGTTCGGGACTTTGCCTATCTTTCAAGGCACACTGACCTTTAGGGATGATACATTGACTACGAGGCAAGTAGACTTTGCCTTGTTCCGGACATTGGGTGGTGAAGGTAATCTGTCTATGAAAGGAATGATCGATGAAGGTTGTGGAGATATTCCTGATGACGACAAGGAAAGGGTTATAGTCTATCTTCATCACTTCTTCAGACATGCAAGAGATCGTGAAATCAAGATTAGAGAGATGACTTGCAGTAGAGCTACGCTGTGGCTATGCAGTGATAAATACAAGAAGAAGTTGGTTGATGGAGAAGATGAGCGTTTGGGTTTATTTGATGTTGGTTACGGTCCACAGGAGATTATTCCTAGTCCAACCTATACTTCATATTTACCAGCTGTGTTGGAAAAGTGTTCGAGATAAGCTTAAGTATCTTGATAATAACAGCAATAACTAGTGATCTATAGCTATCTATATCTTCACTCTAAATTAGCAGCCACAACAATGTCTGCCGATAGAGCTAATACTTTAGACAAAGCATCTGATCCAAGTGCATGTGAGACGTTGTTCCTGACTGACGTACCAGTATAGGATACACTTTGCATCTTTCCCTCGGAGGTACTAACAAAATCATACATCACTTCAACAAAAGCGGTCCCCTCAACTCTTCGAATCAATTCCTCTTCAGATATACCACCCACTGCCATACTATTCTCATTGGCAGTACTTTCCCAAGTATGTATATCCGATTTGATGACTGCTTGCCAAATGTACGAAGCGTCATTAGCCATAACTTCAGTTTGAGTAGGTAGTTTGGCGGAGGCAATTGCAAGGCCGCAAATACCAAACCTCTTGATCTCATCTACATCACGAGATGATTGAATCTTCTCCACTGCCAGTCTTAAAAGATCATCTTCCTTCAAGACAACTTCGTCACCATGGGCGATGTCTTCTTGTAAGATCTTTTGTGCCGAAATCAGTGTAAGACTATTTTCAATCTGTAAACTTCTTGTGTCGACTTCTGCGTTGGGATTCTTTGCAATGGCTAGTTTATTTGAGAGCTTGGCGAGGCTCATCATCTGATCCTTCTCCCAAAGTGACATTGGTCCCTCTTTGTCTCCAAAGAGAACAGGGGTGTTGACACTCATTAAGCCAACTGTTGCCTGTTCATGCCCACCGACTCGGAGTTGTTGTACCCAAGCTAGGTTCGATAGTCGATCATCATTACGGACGTATCGTGTCAAATCATGTGGACAACTCTTTCCCAATTCAAACACTAAAAAGAGATGGACATGTGAAGTTAGTGTGTTTTAAAAAGTCAAGGCCAAACAATAAGGTACACATGATGA
>Ga0214479_100508_pt1 | contig 22377 bp, 14 predicted proteins | sample M1_20Mar14CPVII9_5_FD_165054 | JGI IMG/M metagenome (GOLD analysis project Ga0214479, IMG submission 165054) | Marine eukaryotic communities from Monterey Bay, California, United States - M1_20Mar14CPVII9sort6BwellE14 | ecosystem: Environmental > Aquatic > Marine > Unclassified | place: USA...
CAAGCAATATAATAATTTGCCATTGATCTTGGTAATAGCCAAATGACGATCTAAATCGAATTCAACCTGAATCTGAAATGTATCAAGCGGCTCAAAATCAGCGTTAACTTTGGCAAGCTCACCAACATTTTGCCAGCCGCCACTAAACGCCACATGTTGATCCATTCCAATGGCTGTGCCAATTTTTAATGTCTGCTGATTACTAGAATCAGTTCCAAAAACGATCGCCGCATTTCGGATCTTCCCCTTTTTTTGGTTGCTGCGATACGTTGTGCTCAATACCGCCCGCCCGACAATGGGAGAGTCGAGCTTTCGCAACGCGAGGCCCTCACCGGTTGCTTTCAATCGATAGCCCAAATCGCACGCAGCCACACTGACGCCATTGACTTGTTGAAAGTGACCCGTGCTGTCGGTGCCAGAGGGTGGGTTAACAGTCTTGGTTGTTTTTCGAGACCGGGGTTTATCTTCTTTCCACCAGTCCGGACCTTCGGCTAATACCGCCGCATCCATTTGAATTAGTTGCTTTTTGAGCTCCTCAAATTTGACAGGGTGTTTCAATCGCAGGTCGTCTGTTTCCTGCCAATCCTCTTGAATGTTATACAACTCAAACTTAGTCAAATTCTCAGATGCTAATATCTTCCAATCATCAACTCGCATCGCTACACGTGAGTTCTCTGGAGCCAAATGGTTTCGCCAATAGAGTGGTTGCTCTCGCTGGATCGGTTGATTGTCAAAAACCGGCAATATACTCGCCCCATCAATCGTTCGATCTTGAGGCAAAGGTATGTTCACGATATCGCAAATCGTAGAGAAAATATCTGAGCCGATCACTGGCGTATCACTTTGTGAACCTGCCTTCACGTGTCCCGGCCAGCGAATAATTCCTGGCACCCGAATTCCTCCTTCGTGTGACGCTCGCTTCCTGCCCCGTAACCCTCCTGTGGATCCTCGCGTTCTTCCCGACGTCCCTTTTCCCTCGGGTCCATTGTCGGAAGTGTAAATTACGAGCGTGTCTTTTCGGTGCTCAAGGCGATCCAAGCCGGCCATTAAAGTACCAAACGCATCGTCGAGTTGAGTTATGTTGCCGTGATGCTGCCGAATACCTTCGTCTTCGATATCAGCGTAAGCCTGCATGTATTTTTCAGCCGATTCGATTGGCAAATGAGGCTCGTGAGTCCAGACAGTTAAGAAAAAGGGGCGACTAGAATTTTCTCGAGACTCAAGCCAATCGATTGCTTCCTCCACACAAATCATGGAACTCGGTCCGGTCGCTTTGCCAATCGAATTTCCATTACGAACAAAATTCTCCGGGTTCATGTGGTTAGGCACTGCATTGTTCTGCGTTGCCATCCAATGGTCGTATCCGTGATCATTCGGCTGAGGTTGCTCGTTACTGTTGAATTTTCCGTTTAGATGCCATTTCCCAACGTGGCAGGTATCGTAACCACGTTCTTTCAATAGCTCAGCAATCGTAATTTCACTCGTTCGAAGATGGTACTGACTTCCCGGGGGTATCCATCGCCAAACGCCATTCCGATAGGGCGTTCGACCCGTCAAAATAGCAGACCGAGAAGGAGAACATACGCTGCAACCGGCGTAGCACTGCGTTAATCGTAAGCCTTCAGCCGCAAACTGGTCCAAATGCGGGCTTTGAATTCTGGGATGCCCATAACATCCCAAATCTCCCCACCCTTGATCGTCAGTAAGAAACACAACCACATTGGGCGGTTCTTCACCCCACAAAGTTTCCGAAGTCCAGCTGGACAAAAACAGGCTAATCAAAACAAGTAAAATTCTCATGGTTCCTCTTTTGCAAATTTTGATTACACCGCAGTCGTTAAAAGCTCGAAAGAAAAGCTACGGTTTAGATTGTTTTTTTCGCTTCTTCTGTTTTTTTAAAGTTGGTAAATCGTTGGTTCTAATCTGAGTCATTTTTAATTTCATCTTTGCTTTAAAGACATTAATCAACTCAGTGTGAGCCGGATCTGCTGCCAAATTATTATATTGCTTGGGATCCAAATCCATGTCGTACAACTCGATTCCGTTGGCTGCATCTTCCCCGTATTGGATATAGGCCCATTTATTTTCACGAAGTAAAAACCCTTTACGCATAGGCGCCACACTAAAAGCAGATTCTCGCACCGTTGCTTCCGGATTGCTCAACATCGATTTAATATTTTTACCTTGCAGCCGTTGCGGAACCTTGAGTCCGCAGAGATCAGCAACCGTCGGATAAAGATCTAAAAGTTCGACGAGACTGTTACAAACTCCCGGCGCTTGATTAGGCACACAAATGATCAGAGGGACTGCCGCCGATTCTTCACGAAGACTAACTTTGGCCCAAAAATCATGTTCGCCAAGATGGTACCCGTGGTCACTTGTAAAAATCACAATTGTCTTTTCTCGCAATCCAGCGCGGTCGAGTGCATCCATTACTTTTCCGACCTGAGCATCCATAAAGGCCACGGACGCGAGATATCCGCCAACCGCTTTCTTTTGCCGACGAATATCCATTTTCATATTTTCGCTGGTCTTGTAGTTGACTCCCGCGCGAGGGGTGTCATCGCGATCTCCAACAATTTTTTCTGGCAGTTCGATATTCGAATACGGGAGAAAGGGCGGGAAATAACTTCGCGGAGCGACAAACGGAACATGAGGGCGAACAAACCCGACCCCCAACCAAAACGGCTCATCTTTGTGAGCCTCAATAAGCTCAACTGCCTTCTTTGCCGCAAGCCCATCCGAGTGAACTTCATCTCCTCCATCGGCCTCAACAACAATAAAATTATTACCACCTTTAGGTGCCTTGTTGCCATCCGGATTGCCCTCGAGCAGTTCAATGTCGCCAGGAGCCTTCCACTCCGGTCCTGGACAATTGAATCGCTCGGTCCAGGATGCCGGATCATCGGAACCATCTGATCCCAAGTGATCCTTGATACCAAAACCAACCTCGATGCCGCCGGGAACTCCCATATGAAAAAGCTTGCTAACCCGCGCAGTGTAATATCCGTTATTTTTAAAATGCTGCGGCCACGTTGCCCGATCGCCGATTTTAGGCCGCGGGCTGTCATAACCAAGAACGCCTGTTGCATGTGGATAGTAACCCGACATAAATGAAGCCCGTGAGGGACCACAGTATGTCCCCTGGCAATAAGCCCGCGTGAAGCGCGTTCCGCGAGCAGCAAGCGCATCAATGTTGGGTGTTTGACACCGAGGATTTCCATAACAAGAAAGGGCTGTCGAGGTCAGATCATCTGAAATGATGAACAAGACGTTGTATTGCGAGCCTTCTTCCTGTGCGACAGCTCGTTCCAGAAAAGCGCCCCCGAAAGACAGATAAACTGCCAACAATACAGATGAAAGTGTGATTTTCATGGGCTCCTCAGAGAACTTATGATTGACTGGTGCATCACCTCATTCAGCGCCTCATTCAGCGCCTCATTCAGCGCCTAGTTTGTTTCTGACGGAGGCGTGAAACGATGTTGACCTCTTTTGGCCGCTTGATGACTTGCTCGTGTATCTTGCTCAACCCCGGGATCACCTTGAGCTCGCATCCAACGATCGAGCTCATCGCTCATTTTATCAAGCGTTGCCTGATACTCCTGATCGAGTACAAGGTTGCTCATTTCATAGGCATCGCTGGTCAAACGATATAATTGCTCTGCAGGACGATGCATGTAACGTTTCACCAATCCGTACGTACGTTCGTTTGTTGTCGAATCCCAAATCCAGGTGCCCCAATATGGATTGTTGAGAACGCCCTCCCCTTTCACCCCCATTAGATGTTTTTCAATGTAGGTTTCGGCGGGCGAGAGATTACGAATATAGTGAAACTCACCATCGCAGACCGAACGAATTGGATAGGCTGGTCCTTCGGGTACATTGTTGTGCATCCCGAATACAAAATCCCGATGACGACTATCGGGTTGTTTTAAAACTGATGAAAAACTGGTTCCGTCAAACGGCTTGCCCTGACAGTTTCCACCGCAGAGTTCTAGAATCGTCGGTAAAATATCCGCATATTGCACCAACGCGTCAGTACGCAATCCACCCTTAATTTTCTCTGGCCATCTAGCCATTAATGCCGAATGAACCCCTGTATCCCAGTTCGTCCATTTGCAACCGGGGAATTGGGCGCCTTGTTCGGAGGTGAATAGAACCAGCGTATTGTCTGATTCGCCCGACTCCTCAAGTGCTTTAAGAATCTCGCCAACCTGACCATCCATATAACTAATTTCGGCGAGGTACTTCCCAAAATCTTCGCGTGTTCTCGGGGTATCAGCAATGTTTGGCGGGAGCTCCAAGTCCTTCGGCGGGTAAACCGAAGCATCTCCCATGACCCACGGAACATGCGGTTCCACCAAAGCCACGACTAGACAAAAAGGCTGTTCCGCATCACGTGAAATGAACTCTTTTGCCGCGCTTAGATCGTGGGCGGACGTTGGATTCCGGACGCAATTTTTATCAAATCCCGGAATTGGTTCAAACGGAAAGGCTTTCTTGGGAAGCACATGTACTTTCCCGGCCAAGCCAACACGATAATTTAATTTCCGCAAATAATGCGGCATACTTTTTGTGCCCGGCCGACTTGCCGAATGGTTCCAAGCACAACCATTCCTCATCGGGTATTGTCCGGTATAGAGCTCTGCACGACATGGTTGGCACATCGCTGACGATAAATAGGCACGATTAAATACTAGGCTCTCTTTGGAGAGCGCCTCCAGATTTGGAGTTTTTGCATTTCGCCCCCCATACATGGGCAAATCTGAAAATGTGCAATCATCCGCCATAATGATCAATATGTTAGGACGTTCGACCGCCTTCGCACTGAACGGTAGCACAAACAACAGACACAGCAGAGCAAGTATTTTTTTCATATTGAAATACAGCAGGCGTGAAAACGAAGTCAAGAAATTTCAATAGCTGAATCTGGTTTCTACGGGGCACGCTTCTTTTTTGGTTTCGAAACCGCAACACCAAGATTTTCTTTCATGTTTGGTACGTATCCCTGATGACTAAATTCACATTTTTTCATGGCTTCCATATAAGGTTCTGCGCCGTCACCAATCCAGTCAATAATATTTAGAACCTTTAAAGACGCATAAGAACTACCCGCAAGCAGGCGATTCCAACACGCTTGTGCAGATTCTTGATCCCCTGCTCGATATAAAATCCAAGCCGCCATTGCTTGAACGTGATGAGATTTATCATTCAAGCAGGTTTTTATTTTATCCAAATCGATAGAGCTATCTCCCTGCAGATTAAAACAACCAACGACGGCCCAATAACGGACACCGGAATCATCTGCATTGAGATTTTTATAAAACACAGGAAGATTCTTCGGATTCTTTTCCAGTGCCATCGCCGATGCGGCTTGATAGGCGCGAAGATCGTACAGCGAAGGATCTCGGACCATTTCATAAATGGTTTTTCCACAATCTTCCGATCGTTTTACAACTTCACTTTCCGGTATTAAACCAGAATCAAATTTCTCAACCTGCCATTGATCCAACGCTTTACTTAACCGTTTTACATCGCCGGCATACTTTGGATCATCGATCAAATTATTGATATTGTCCGGGTCCGCGGCAGTGTCGTAGAGTTCTTCCATTGGTTTGGTTCCAAAAAACCGACCCGTCACCGCATTGGTTTTGCCTTCGCGGTGATATTGATCCCAAGCCTGCGTCGCTTTCATTCGCCAAAGGTAATTCAGCTTTTGCCCCCAGGGTGCGTAGGGCATGTAATTCCTAACGTATAAGAGTTTGCCATCTCGAATAGCCCTGACATTGTCGCAACGTTCGTCCATGCGACCACGGAAGCTAACGTGGTACTCACGAGCTTCGGCGTCCGGACCGAGAAAGACTTTTCCCTGCAAATAATCTGGCATCTCGGCTCCGCAAATATTCAACCATGTCTTGGTCATATCCACAAAGCTAACGATTTTATTAACCTTATTTCCCGGTTCGACTGGGCGCAAGTGCTTATACTTTTCCGGGATCCTAATAATCAAAGGGCAATGCGTTCCACTATTAAATAGAAATCGTTTGCTGCGTGCCAAAACACCGCCGTGGTCTGAATTGTGGATAACAATCGTATTGTCTGCCATTCCACTTTTCTCCAGTTTCGCCAGTGCTGATCCGATATCAGCATCCATCTTTTTCATCTGATCATGGTAATGAGCGTAATTTTTTCTGATCTCTGGAATATCTGGATGGTATTTAGCAAGCCGTACATCCTTCGGATCATGAGTTGTATTATCCACATCGCCAAACGCTTTTGACTCATGCGATTTGGTACTGTTGATCACCATAAAAAACGGTTGATTATTTTTAAGGACTTCCCAATCCACCTTGTCGGTATCCCAGGGACTTTTATCATTGCGGCCGCCAATGTTGTAATCTGTCTTTCGAGCATTACCTACGAAATAGCCTGCCTTCTTTAAAAGGTCCGGGTAATATTTAATCGTTTCGTGAGGGATTGGATATCGACTACGCATCGGGTGAGTTCCCATCGAAAGTGCGTGAACACCCGTAATCCAAGTGCTTCGCATTGGCGCGCAAACTGGAGCATTGGCGTAACAATGCATGTACTGGAACCCTTCGCCAGCCAGGCGATCGATATTAGGCGTATCCGCATACGGATTTCCGTAGCACCCAACCCAGTTAATATTATTGTCTTCGCAGGTAAGCCAAAGAATATTCGGTTGTTCCTCCGCCAACGCTGTTCCAGCAACAAGAACAAACAGAATCGCAAAAATATTTTTCATATCAAATCAAAATCGCCGAAGGAGGAAATCGTGAAACATAGACGCTCGATGGCCTACATTGAAACTGATGGTTGAGCTGGTTGGATTATTTAAATCAAAGTAGCTCAAACTACGTACTGCAATATTTTTAAACCGTCCGGGTCTTTACCGCCAACAAAAAATGGCAAAAGAGACTTTGATTTTAAAAAAACCGCGGATAAGTATTTTTTGACACCGATACCAAAGTCGCCGCGATGGGTAATTCATGTGACACATGACTTAAAAAGCCCCTAGGTGCAAATCAAAGCACTTCAATTCCCCGACAAAATTCGCAAAAAAAGAACGGTAGGAAAAACCCACCGTTCTCGTTTAGCCTTTAACCCATATTGCGAATCATTATCGCCGTCGCAATCTTACCGTTGAAGCACGAACCAGATCCTTTGGCATTGGAGCTGGATTGCCTCGATAATGATTACGTCGAACCGCGTTGCCATAAAAATGGAGAGGTCGGTACGGGCGATCATTAATATGAGTGTTCTTGATGACCGAACGGTCATTCCCTCTCGCTAACACGTAAGGATACCAACTCGGTTCCTGCGCCTGTGAAGCTGCTGGCACCCAAGCCTGTACCAGCAATACAAAAATGAAACAGCAAGGAACATACAAGAGAGATAATTTACAATATTTCATGACTAGATCCTGTCTCTAAAAACTTCTTATTCCGATTGCAAGATTGAACCCCTTCAACACAATTAAATACACTCTGTTAAAGATTCACGAGAAATAAAAAATTAGAATTCAGACCACTTTGACATTACCTTGATCCGGTCACAACGCTTGGTGACCGCAAGGCGTCCGTGCCGGTTATGGCAAATTTAACCAAAGCACGCCTCGGGCAACCTAAGTCTGCTCTAATGGATTCAAAGAAGGCCTGTAAACTCTACTTTATCACCTACAGCATAAACGCCATGAACCCCGACCAACCCAAACGGAACCCAAAAACGAATTTAGATCGCCGCTCGTTTTTAGAGGGCGCAGCCGGAGCGACAGGCGCCGCGCTGGCTGCCTCGGCACTTCCTCCACATCCAGCGCTATCGTCAACTTTCAACTCTGCAAAGAGCTTGGAAACGGAGTATCAATTCGACCGCCCCAACTCGAATTATCACGGCCAGCAATGGCAAACGCTAAATCCCGGTTTCTGGAAAATTGAAAATGGTGCCCTTCGCCGACGATTGCAAAATTATGGAGACCGCGCGCGGCGAACAGGTTTTCCCTTTCACGCTGAAACTCACAACTTTGATTACAAAACTGAATACGATCCCTCTTTAGATTGCGGAGTCATCTATACCCCTCAGTGGAAACTCACCGGTGAATATCAATTAGAAACTGAATTTACCTACCACGCCGATCGACCCGCATTGCCAAAAGGAGATCAATCCAACTGGAAAATGCATCAGGATGGCTACGGTCTGATGGGTATTGCGATCGGCGCAAAATCTGTTTTCCAAAGCTATAACCGGCTCGGTCAACTCATAAGAATTGGCTGGAGCGACAAACAGCAATTGGTCATTATGGGACCCACAAAAACAGCCAAAAGGAATTCTCAAGGTGGCCTGTCACCGTCCACCGATTCTATCTTGAAATCTACTGAAGCAATGCAGTTAAAGCCGGGAGACCAGTGTCGATTAATGGTGCACGTGCTGCCTTCAGAAGAAAATCGATGCCAAGTTCGAGTGACTTTTTCTGCGAATGCCAAAACAGTATCGCTTACTCATTCCTTTCCAAACCAGAAGACAGATGGATTTGTCGGAGTCCTATCGCGGGGTCTCATCGACTTTGATGTTACTCGATTCAAAGTTCAACCCTACCAGAACAAACCCCTGAAGATTGGCCATTCTGATTGTCTCGTCTGTTACCCATTAGGCGATACGCTGACGTTGAAAGGCGAAAAATGGCATGTCCGTTTTGTAGGTATGTTTTCATCCGACGGTAAAAAGATAGAAATTCGGGTTGCCGATTCACCCGCTCCTCAAGGTGGATGGGAACAGGTAGAGATTGCCGGTGTGGGACGGATTGTCGACAACCAATGGCGTCGAAACACCGCCGTGATTAACGTGACTCTACCCATTAATCCCTCTGAAAAAACTCTTTATTACACAATTTGGAAAGATGGAAAGAATGTCACTTCCGACGAGAGAGTCGGCACCGAAGCGTGCGGTCCGGGAATGGGGTTGGTGGGCGAAGTTCCCGGAGGGGGGAACTATGTTGGTCGACTACCGCAGTTGAAGGCACCCTACAAGTTATGCGGTCTCAGTTGTCATGCGATCAATTCTGGACTTCAAGAACGTAATGATGACGGGTGGACCATTTCAGGGCATCGAGATACCTGGGGTGTTCGGGACCAACCGACTGTTGAAGCTTATCAGCACCTTGATGATTACAACTTTCAAATCATGGTCTGGGAAGATGATGTCTGGTACATGGAGTTACTCATGTACCCGCCGAGCACCGACGATGCTTACAAAATTGTGGCGCTCTCGATTTGCGGCCCAACGAGTCGATGGCAAATGATGCGGCACTGGAACGTCATCAATCCGGGTGACCACGACTATGGTATGGACGACGTAAAAGGCCCCGAACAAATACTGATTCGAAAAACGGAAGGACTCGGTCAGGATCCCGCCTACATGCGAAGAAATTTTCAAATCGTGCACCATCTAACGACAGGTGCCGAACATGTTGACCCGTATGAAAATCCAAAAAAATGGCGGGCATGGAAAATGCCAAACCGAGATTTTACTTTCGTCATTCTCGATTCGAGGCTCTGGAGAAGCAGTCAAGATGTCGACATCTGGGATGACCAGGGTTGGAATCAATTCAAAAGCCTTTACGATCGAACAGACCCTACTCGCAGCCTCTTAGGAGAAGAGCAATACGGATGGTTACAGTCTCTCCTCACAACAGATTCCTCTCCTCTTATTTGCCTGACGGGAATCAATGGATTGCACACCATTTGGGCGGGAGCAAAAAACGGCGAATCCACAAGCAAGAACCACCCCCAAAACTTTTCGCAACGCGATCGGGTTACCGCCGACTATGCCGGCTGGGTGAAGGCTGGTTCAGACCGAGTCATTGAACTGCTGGGACAACGCGATGGAATCGTTTCGGTTTATGGCGATGTTCACAATGGATGCATTATGAAAAATCTCGACCACGGGTTAATCGAATGCAGTTTTGGGCCAATTGGACGAAATGGTGGGAGGGCATTAATCCCGGGATTTGGTCGACAAATGAAAGATGTCGATGGAAGAGTAATCCAAGTCCATGCGCTCTACCATAAAGATTTTGCAAACCCTGATCAGGAACCACACGCCAGCCATGACCCGTTTTACTGGAATTTCCTCGAAATGGAATTCGATCCCACTCAGCAAGACCCAAACATTCAATTACGCATCAGAAATCTTGTTGACTCACCCGCTGAAACACCTCGCGGAGGAGACAGCTTAGAAACCACTTCGTCTCGCACGGGGCGAACGCCAACAGCGAAAATTCCCTCTATTCGCGTGCTCCCCAATGCAGATGTGCATTTTTACAGAACCAACGGAAGTGCTATTCGAGGAACCCGAAGCAACGAGCAGGGAGAAATCGCAATCACTGGACTCATTGATGTTTTACCTGGTACCAAAGTAATCGTTAATGCTTTTGACGGTACACAGTCAGAATCACAAGTTATTCAACTGGAAGACTGAACGGTTATCCCCGCGACCGAGAACATTTTTAGAACAGGCATGCCGTGGACTTTTTTTTTGACGATAGTGAAAGCGAGACCTCCGAAAATCATACCGCTATTCATGAAGAGGCTGGATACACCTGCAATTCATGCGGTGAGGAGATCATTGTTCCCTTGGATTATTCCGAGGGTTTGTCTCAAGAGTACGTGGAGGATTGCCCCGTCTGCTGTAACCCCAACATCATTTTTGTCGAATTTAACAACGATGGTGAGGCAAATGTATGGAGTCGGGGTGAATAGCATCTGTAGAACTAAATAGAAAACTACAGCATCTCACTCACTCGTCATGATCTGCCAAAATCGTGGGTGCTCCCCCTGCCCGTCTCAAACGTTCAACTAATTCCCCGACCATGATTGCGGTTGCGCCCCAAATTTGATGCCCTCCGATTCGGTAACAGGGCACTTTCAAAGTCTCGCCGTTTGAGCGGGTCACCATTCCGGAAGTCAAAGCTTCAGGCTCCATCAATTGATTGAGGGGAGCCCGAACAATTTTCTCGACCTCGCGAGGGCAGCACTTGAAATTCGGCTCACCACGAATTACGCCCACATAAGGGGTTACTGTAAAATCACTTGGTGGAATGTAGACACTCGTTAACTGCCCAAAGAGTTCAATCTTTGACTCATGAACGCCAATTTCTTCTTCGGTTTCTCGAATCGCTGCCTGTTGCGTTGATTCACCCGGCTCCAGTCGACCGCCGGGAAAACTGATTTGACCGCCATGATTGGTGAGATTAATCGCTCGCTGCGTTAACAAAAGATCGGGCATGGTCGGTAGACTATCCGGTTTCTCATCGTTGCTTTGGTCACAAAACAGAGCAAGGACGGCGGCCACTTTACCGTCACCAGGCAAATCAGAAGGACGCTTTTGCGGACGATCCAAATTTGGGACGTCCAACGGCGACCGCCAGCCCGTTAATTTTGTCCGGCTCATCGCAACATTCAATGTTTGCCGAAATGAAATCTCCATTTACTAAAAACCCATTTAAGCAGTCGCTACCTTTTTAGTTGATCCACTCGCTTAAAACTCGCTTTAAGACTAGAGGAAAGCGGGACAGTTTGAATTATATACAGAACGCTGCCGAACACTATGCAGACTGCCATTTCCAACTTCTTGAATAAGATTTTAGAAGTGAAAACATTCAAAAACTTAAAAAGGTGGTTCGCCTACCTCTTTTTCTTTTCCATTAATGCTCGAATATATTTTTAAAATATCGAGTGATACATTTTGATCGATGTACTGAGTTGAACCGTCGACCAAAGCAAAATGAGCGCCTCCAGCATGGTTGCTTGCAAACGGAACGCTATTCAATTTTGTGCTGGTAGAGTTAATCGGCTGAGTTATTGATTTGACCGTAAATAGTTGCTCAACTCTTTTGGAAGCGTCGTATTTGGCACCCATTGCCCACGCGGTTCGTTGTGGAATTTGAATGTTTTCGCTGGTTTGGAATGTTGATATCTCTCCGATCGCAAAGGTATTGGAAACACCATCGACAACATCCCGCAATTGCTTCGCTCGAAACTGTCCGCTTTTCAGAGGTGAAAACAGACCTTGCAAGCCGATATCACCATATACCTTTGAAACAATCGTACGGTACTTATTATTTTTCCGCTTAGCGTAAACAGTCGTCAGATTGGCTGGGCCACATACTCCGTAGTAATGAGTCGTATATTGATTTGAACCTGTTAGAGATGCAACATTTTCTTCGGGATCCGAGGCAGCGCAAAGTAAAACAGGTATTTCGGTCTCTGATATTTGTTGCCAGCGGCTTAAATAACTTTGACCTGAAGTCAGCTTGGCTCGCAACTTTTCCCATAGTGCTTCTTCTTCCATCGAAGGTAGTAAGGGCCCGAGAAAGCCCATCCCGTCACCATTATCGCCTGCAGGGAATGCTTGGTTTGTCGATTCGTAACTTAATGCCGCCATCATCACTTGTCGCAAATTCGAAAGACAGGTTGCTCGACGCGCTGCCTGTCTAACGGCCTGTGCTGCGGGTAGCGTAAGTGCCAGGAGTATTCCAATTATTGAAATGCAGACTAGCAGTTCAACAAGAGTAAACCCTTGTCGCAAATTCGCACGGCATTTGTTGCAGATCCGCGGGTAAAGATTCAGAGATCGATTTATCATGGGTAAATCACAATCGAGCGATTGTTGACGGAAGAAGAAAATGTCTGTTTTGACGCGCGGTCAAAACAGACTCAAACGCACAAAGTAAAATTTGATTCTTCTCAAGAACCAATTTACTGCTCGAATTTCTTGACGGGAAATGAGCCGTTCAAGAGGACACCAGGGAACATATCCCATGGGTTTACTTCACACTCAGCCGATGTGTAGCCGGTGTTCTCAAATGTCGCAATGGACGGGTCTACTCCAAATCCGGGATTGATATAACCGTCGCCGTTGGCGTCTTCAATCGCGCGGACGCTACCATCTGCGAAAGCCATATTCACCGTCTTTTGGTGCCAAGCGAAGAAATCTCGCGTATCTTGCAAGTAAACGTTAGTAACGCCGACTTCCCCAAGAGTTGGATACCCACCTGCTGGCGCTTCAAACGCAGCTCGCGGTGTACCGTCTGCTTGTAAAACTACAGCCGCACGATTTCCACTTGCCACATAAGCTGGACCATCGTTAAAGCTCTCCGCCAGTGGGATTCCTGCGACTAATCCGCGCGATTCCGAAATAGTTTCTGTAAGAATTCCATCTTCGTTACCGTCGTAAGGCAAGGCAACATCGCCCTGGCCTCCGCAACCCATGATCGCTAAAGCACTCGCTGGAATATCACTTGTATCCATCGCTCGCATCGTCAGAGGCCCCACACACTGGCGCTGTCCCGATGATTTGTACCAGTCTTTTAGACCGCCTGCCTTGGTAATTTGAACACCTGCGGTACCGGTAAACATTGGAGCAGATCGAACGAGATGCCAACTGGTTGCATAGTTGGTGTTGAAACCAGCTTCAGCTGTATCTTGTAAAGACTGCTTCAATGGAACACCCTGACGAGCTGGCGGAGCAGATGCCCCATTGGAACTGGCAGCGTTCCACTTTTCCGAAGCGATGCATTTTGAACTTGGGCAAAGCAGATCGCCCGGGATTACATCTTGAGCAACACAATCCGACACCCATGAATACTGATCAAAAGCACCATCTCGCTTACCATCAAATGCTCCGGAACAGTAGGCACCGTTAGGAGAGTTACTTGCCTTGGCAAGAAGGCAAAGTGCAAAGTTTCGTAAATTACTCTTACACTGGGTCGACCGGGCAGCTCCGCGAACCGCTGCGAATGCCGGAAACAGCAATGCCATCAAGATTCCAATGATGGAGATAACAACAAGAAGTTCCACAAGTGTAAAACCCTTTTTTCGTGTGCTCATTTCTACTAAATCCTATCTTTAGATTGCCAATTACATGCGGATTAACTCCGCTTCAAAGGCCAATAGGTTAGCGTCCGCATTTAAAGATAACGGGAAGATAGCGTTTGTTAATGATGAATATGCTTGAAAGGTTTCTTCATCAACAAGCAACGGTTATTAACAAAAGATTAATTTCGATTGAGGCGCATTGCTGCACCAACAAATTCGAATTAGAGAACATAGTCCTCGAGGCATTTTTTAAAGATGCTTATTAAAAAATTTAACCATCTCGTTTGCCATTTCCTCAAACCAGGGCTGTCGATTCCAGCATCCATGTTTGGCATTCGGATAAGTAATTACGCCTGTCTCAATTCCGAACGATGTTAACTTATCGCGTGCAGGTTGATTCCGAGCCGGGTTATCCTGTTCACCCACCAGAAAAAGAATTGGACACGTCGACGCATCGATCTGGGCACAAGCATCGGCAAGGCCATACAGGTCCGGGTTTTCATCGACATTGCTTCGAAGCCAAACGTTCGAATTTGATCCTGAATCCGGTTGCCGAGATCGATCAGCGACCGATCCGGTAAGCATCTCCAGCGGGCCAGCCATCACAATGGATGCCTGTATTCGTGAAGATTGTTTAGCGTTTCCACCCTCCCCCTTCAATTTTGGATTGCCTCCACCAGACGCCATTAATCCGGTTAAGTGCCCGCCAGCAGAACCGCCCACAGCTCCGATTTTCTTCGGGTCCAAATGGTAGGTCGCCGCATTGGCACGCAAAAACCGAACGGCCGCAGTGCAGTCGTGCATCGCTGCAGGAAAAGCAGCTTCGTCAGCAAGCCGATATTCAATCGCTGCCGTTACGTAACCGTGACTAGCCAATTTAATTGCAAGTGCTCGGAACTTGGTTTTATCACCCTTTCGCCAGCCCCCACCGTGAACAACAACCACAGCCGGTTTGGGTTCATCCACTGTCGCATCGGATGGAACAAAAATATCCATCAGTACTTTTCGTTGGTCGTATTGAGCGAACACAACATTACGGTGTGCGACAACATTTTCAGGAACCGAAGTCGGTGGTTGGGCTATATTTTTTTTGCGGGGAAATTTTTCGGGAGGTTGTAGAGAAATCGCTTTCGGCTCAGGAGATCGCCCGCAGATTAGCATTCGTTGCCGATACAATCCCCCCGGCCCGGTGATATACAACGATTGCATATCCTGATCGCCAAACGTGCAGTTGATCGGTTTAGTCGGACACGCAATTTTGTCGAGTAATTTCCCCTCTGGATTCCAAATCCAAATATCCGTCGGTCCAGCGCAGTAGATGTTTCCGGCACGATCGATTGTCATTCCATCAGCTCCTCGATCCGGCCCATCGTCCATCGAGGCAATCATTCGTCCACGGTCGGTCGTCCCAGCAGTAACAATATCATAGGCCCAGATTTTTTTCGGAACGAAAGACGATACATAGAGCGTTTTTTCATCCGGCGACATCGTAATTCCATTGGGTGTGGCGATGCCATCTACCGCTATTGAAACATTCCCCTGAGGATCTATATACGCAACCTTGTTTTGGGGCGTGAACGTTACATAAATTCCTCCGTTTTGATCAACTACAAGATCGTTCGGTCGATAGGGCTTTTCTTTTTCCTGCTTTACGCTTTCGAAAGATGCAACCGTGGCTTTTTTCTTCCCATCCAGAAATGCTATTTCTCCGCCCGGATTGTCAGATAAAAACAAGCGGCCATGATTGTAAAAACTCGCGCTGATTCGACCTGACTCAGCCATCAGTGTTTGCATTTGTTTCTTCGCAGGTAGATAACGAAATAACTTTTGGCCTTTTACATCGGGAATGACTAGTGAGTATCCATCCCAAGCAGGTCCGTCTGCCATTTCAAAATCAGTTGAAATTTCTTCAAGCGGTACTCGGCGATCAACCTGTCTTGCAACGGCTGAGTCAGTTTTGCAGTTGACCAATAACAAAACAAACAATGGAAGATAAATAGATAAACGAATGGAGTCCCGCAACATAATGTCTCCCAAGCCAAGCAAAAAGTTGATCGCGTATTTCACGATTATCGAAACCACCCATTCTAGCGAACCCTACGCAATAATGTGGAAATAAATAACTTCGAATTATTAGCTTTTCACTGCGCGCATAAAAAAACGCGCCGATTACTATCGACGCGCTAATTGTTATCAAGAATCTTCAGATTCGTGGGTTAGTTATCGCCATCGAACGATGGACGCTGTGGCCGCTGGCCACCACCCTGATTTCCACCAGGTCCACCGCGACCGCTACGACCACCACCCATGCGTGCGGCTGCTGCTTCAATCTCCGATTTATCAATGGAACCATCACTGTTCGCATCTAAGCGATCAAACATCGGCAACATTCGCTCGTCAACTTCGTCTTTACTTAGTTTGCCGTCTTGGTTCTTATCTTGGCTCATGATTCGTTCCATCATGCCACCAGCTCCAGCAGAACGACCACCACGCTCGCCTCGCTCACCGCCAGGTCCGCCTTCGGGAGCACCACCGCGACTGCGTCCACCTTCAGGACGAGTAGGTCGCATCTCTTCCGCATCCAATTCTCCGTCACCGTTTTTGTCAAGTTTCCGCAATGCTGCCGCTGCGTTATTGATCTCGCTCTTCGAAATTACGCCATCCTTATTAGCATCTAGAGCAGCGAGAACTGGCATCATCTGCATCATTCGTCCCATATCGCCACCACCGCGTTGGCCACCAGGTCCGCCTCGCTCGCCGCCAGGTCCGCCACGCTCGCCGCCACGTTGACCTCGCTCGCCACCACGCTGACCACCCGGAGGTTGAGCCATTACAGTTGCTGCCAAGCACATCGTTATCGCGACGGCAAATATCATCATTTTTGTATTTTTCATCGTACTTCTTTCATTTCTTTCTGAATTCCCGAAACGCTCTGCTCAAACTTAAACACGCAACAGAGCAAAATTCAGGACAAGCAATTAAATAATTTTTTTCGCTCGCAGGCTTAGTCTGCTGGTGTTAAACCAACAACGATATCGAAGGTTGCGGTTAATTCTTTAATTTTTGAATCCGGCAGAGGCTGGAAATCAACCAACAGCTTGTTTCGCAGCTTTGGATTCTTCACTCGCTTGAACAAGCCGTCTTTTTGATTTTGCGGATGGCCGTTAATTAAACATTGAGTCGTCAGCACCCGTTTGTTTTTAACGTAAACCGCGACGTGGATATGGGGTGTTCGACCAGGATACGTAACCGGCTTAACTGTCCGGAAATAATACTGCCCTTTTAGATTAGTAATAAACCGACCAAAACCTTGGAAATTCTTATCCTGCAATTTTCGATCACCACCTTTGGGATGAAGATAAACTCCTTTGCCATCCACTTGCCAAATTTCAACTCGGGCATTGGGAATTGGATTTCCTTTCCGATCCATGACTGTACCCGACAAGTGTGTAATCTCGCCCACCGCTGGAGTGATTGCATCGTTTAGAATTAGTAAATCATTGTCTGTATCGAGCGGTAATGGATTGGGATAAAACGGTCCTTCGGTCATCGAAGGCGTTAACAACAGATCCGCAAACAACCCCGGTCGGTTAAACAACAAGGTTCCAGCAACCGCACCGACGCCTACCATTGATCGTTGAATGAACTGACGTCGCGGAGGCAAAATAATTGATGATTTCATTTTACGTTTTCTGGTTAGTTTACTTGTGCTGGTTCAAGCGTACAGGATTAACTTAAGTGTTACCAGTTTTTCGGCTTAATTGACCTCGTAAAAGTGATCTGGCTGAGGCTGATTGGAAAAAACCGTAATATTGACGAACGATGGACGGGTCTTATATTTTGTTCAATGAAATAATCTCAGAGAACTTCGACGCTCAAATTTTCCAAAGCAGCATTGTGTAAACCTGCCGTTTCATTAATTTCTAATTCCCTGTTTTTTCGGACTTGTTTTTGTTTTCTTTTTTTAAAAACCGTAGAAGGCAGCGATTGCTCAGTCGATCCTTTCCGAGTCTTTGGGAAGAGATCATCACCAACAACGTTTGGCAATATTCTTCTTTATCTCCAACGCAACAACAGAGAGTCCTCCAATCTTCGACAGTTATTGTTGCCGAAAAATCATGGGAAGCTGTTAAAGGTTTCGAAGTAACTGACGAAGTCAAACTCACCATCGCCGCTACCGCTTCGCTTTTAACTCTTGGTCTAAAAGAACCATTTTACTTTGATCGTGTCTCGACCATTTTGGTGCACCCTGATCTCATTGAAAATCGAGCGGTTCAGCAAGGGCGACTCGTAAGTCACGAGACCGCCTATTATTCAGGCTTGGCATGGCAAGGCGGACCGCTTGTCTTTTCATGGCGAGATGCTTTGAGGGGAGCAAGCCAACCGGGAGATGGACGAAATGTGATCATCCACGAGTTTATTCACCATATCGACGGACTTGACGGGGAAATGGGAGGTATGCCGATCATCTCATCTGAATCCCTTCGGCATCGCTGGGACGATGTTTTTCAGCAACGGTTTTCGGAACTCAATGAAGATCTTGACCGCGGACGCGAACCACGAATTGATGCCTACGCGGCTACGAACTTAGCGGAATTCTTTGCAGTCAGTGGTGAAAACTTTTTCGATTCACCAAGTCGGCTCAAAAAAAACTTACCTGACGTCTACGATCTGCTTTGTGAATACTTTGATATCGACCCCGTGCAATTTGAGCACTAATTCACATGCAGATTCGCATGCCAATTCGGTTTCTTCTCCATTAAGAAACTTCCAGAACCTTGTCTCCGAGGACTTGCATTCGAGGTTGGATACCAAGACCCGGAGCGTCGGACGCAGAGAGTCGACCGTTAGACCGTTGCGGCGCGCCCTCTGCAATGCTGACCGTTCCATAACTATTGAAGTCGGTCGACGTGAACAGTAAATCAGTAGGCGTGCTGTGAGCAATAGAAGCAATTGCTGCGGTGATAATATCTCCACCCCAACTATCTTCGAGCGTCATTGCGACGCCCAGCGAGATACATAAATCCCGAGCGAGTTTTGCTTTTGTTAATCCACCAAATTTACTAATTTTAATGTTCACCACATCCATTGCCTGATCGTGACTGGCTCGCAGCAATTCCGGCATTCCATGAATCGACTCGTCCATCACGAACGGGTGGTCTGTTCGTTTTCGAATCGACAGACATTCTTCGTAAGACAAGCAAGGCTGTTCAATATAGACATCTAAATCTCGAACTGCTCGAACCACACGTGCTGCTTCATGCATCAACCAACCTGTGTTGGCGTCGGCAACCAATTTTTCTCCCGATTGCATTTCCGCTGCTACCTGTCTGATTCGCTCAATATCGACATCTGGATCACCACCTACTTTCAATTGAAAACGACGATAACCTTCGGCTCGATAGCCTGCAACATTGGCAGCCATTGCTTCTGGCGCCTGTTGGGAAATCGCTCGATACAGCACAAAATCCTCACTGTATTTTCCACCCATTAAGTCGCAAACGCTTTTGCCAGTCGATTTCCCAAGGAGATCCCAACATGCCATGTCGATACCTGATTTGACATACGCATGCTCTTTCAACGCCGCGTCCATCATTCGATTCAGTGGTCCAAGATCAGTCGCATTCATTCCGATCAAGTGCGGCGCCAACTCTTTAATTCCCGCTCTTACTCCCGGACCATAGGCTGGTAAATAAAATGGACCAAGCGGACAGACTTCTCCGTAACCAATTAGCCCAGTATCTGTTTCAACTTCTACGACAGTACTGTCAAAAACATCGACCGACTTGCCGCCAGACCACTTATAACTGCCCTCCTTTAAAGGGAGATCGACTTGATATGCAGAAATGCGAGCGATTTTCATTGTATTTCCGGTGTTTAGCGTGTATGAATCGGCGCGTAATCATAACGCATATTTGCTTTATAAGTAATCATGCACACCATTGTGATTTGTAATTATTCGAATCAGCATTGATAACGCACTGTCGCAATGTTTCTTTGTGATGAAACGTGTTAATCTTGGAGGAAGCAAGTTCGGTGGAATCGCCAAGCTACAAAAGCTGTTTTTGAGACAACCAAGTTACTGGAATTTTTATGAAGACCGCATCGATTATCAAATCTACTTTCTTTTTAGCATTGACGCTTGGGATGATTGTTTCGACATCGTCTGCACAAAAACAAGACATGAATGAGAAGTCGATCGACAAAGCAGGCTTGCTAAAAATGCGGGTTCAGCAAGCGGGAGACAATCAAAATGAATTGCAAAAAGCAATTAACACTGTTCCTCCAGAACATCGGCAAGCCTTAGAGTTTTTGCTGATCAACATGCCAGAATACGATTTAAAAAATCTTACCGCAGAATTTCTGCTAAGTAACATTCGACTTGCCTATCAAGCAAGAGAAGCTGCACCTTGGGATATTTCTAATCAGCTATTTCTCAACAATGTTTTGCCTTATGCCAATATCGATGAACCGCGTGATCCCTGGCGAGAAGATTTTTTCAAACTGTGCCAACCGATTGTCGCCAATTGCAAAACCCCTGGTGAAGCGGCACAAAAAATTAACGCTACCCTTTTTGGACAGTTATCCGTCAAATATTCAACCGCTAGAAAACGCGCCAACCAAAGCCCTAAAGAGAGCATTGAACAAGGACTGGCTTCCTGCACCGGTCTCTCTATTTTACTAGCAGATGCATGTCGAAGTGTCGGCGTACCAGCGCGGTTGGCAGGAATCCCCAGTTGGAAAAATAAAAAAGGCAACCATACCTGGGTCGAGGTCTGGGACGATGGCTGGCAATTCACAGGTGCAGCAGAACCTAACCCGCAAGGTCTTAATCGAACTTGGTTTCAGGGAGACGCCGCACTCGCCGATCCCAATTCAAAACTACATTCTATTTACGCGGCGAGCTTTCAAAAAACCGACACAGCCTTTCCTATGGTCTGGTCTCCTGAAAAACGTGTTTTTGCGGAAAATGTCACCATGCGCTACATTCCAAAAACAAACGCTCCCCTCAGCAACGCCGTCAATGTCATGGTGAGAGTCTGGAACCGTGATAAATCAAAACGGGAAATCGCCAAAGTCGAAGTATTCGATCCGAAAAGCACCGATGTGCTCGAATCTGGAACAACAAAAGCGGGTACGGCTGACATGAATGACATGCTTTCATTTCAATTAGCACCTGACAAAACTTATCGACTCAGAATCTCTCAAGCAAAAACAACATTTACTCACGAGCTAACCACAAATCAAAACGGCAATCAACTCATCGAACTGAAAATGCCCAAGTAGGATGGTTCTTCCGCTAGGCTCTCTCCGTCTGAAAATAAGTCGGCTGCCAAGCGGTAACTAGCATGAGAGCAACTGCTGTACGTGACAGTGAACCTCGGACCATTTGACTTTGACAAATAGATATTTCTCGCTGGGTTTCCTGGTTCGCTTCTGACATCGTTTAACTTTAAAACTCTTTTTCCTTCTGGCTTAACCCTTGGGACAACCCATGTTTCAATACGGTCGTTATGTAATTTGGCTGTGCTGTTTGATCGCTCTACCCGCCTGCAATTCAAATCCATCTGTTTCTCAACCCGATTCCAAAGCGGAATCTCAGGACATTGAACCAGCAATTAAATCAACAGTTAAGACATCCGGTGACCCGATCGAAGTTTCACCTCCAACGGAAATCGAACAACCCAAAACACAAACACCTTCACATGAAAACGCACTTTCCAAAGAGACCAGCCCTTACTTATTAATGCACGCTCACAATCCTGTGAACTGGTATGCCTGGAATGATGAAACTCTCACTCTTGCAAAAAAATCTGGGAAGCCGATTTTTCTATCTATCGGCTATTCAAGTTGCCACTGGTGTCATGTGATGGAACGTGAATCTTTTCTCGATCAGGAAATCGCCGATTTTTTGAACGAGAATTTTATTTGCATCAAAGTAGATCGAGAAGAACGACCGGACGTCGACGAAATTTATATGAATGCGTTGCAAGTCATTCGATCCGGTGGAGGAGGATGGCCGCTGTCGATGTTCATGACACCGGAAGCTAAACCATTTTTTGGAGGCACCTATTGGCCAGCTAGGGATGGAGATCGAGGAGCTTCGATGGGATTTCTGACGATCATCCAGAAAGTGAAGGATGCTTACCAGAATAACCGAGAAGTAATTATTCAGGACTCCGAGTTGGTCTCCGAGAGGACACGTGAATTATTGGCTGGACTTGAACCGGACACTGGTTTACCAATTCAAGCTGTGTGGCCTGCCAACACAATTGAAAACCTGAGTGCGAGTTTTGATAGCCGATACGGAGGTTTTGGCTACAGCGCGCTCAACCCAAGTCGCCCAAAATTTCCCGAACCTTCTAATTTGTTTTTCTTATTAGATTACTTGCAGCAGAACCCTGACGCCTCGGAACAAACTCACGAGCAGGCTTCCAAGTTACTCGTCAAAACCTGCGAAGGTATGCTCAAAGGTGGCATTTAT
>Ga0214479_100511_pt1 | contig 22254 bp, 14 predicted proteins | sample M1_20Mar14CPVII9_5_FD_165054 | JGI IMG/M metagenome (GOLD analysis project Ga0214479, IMG submission 165054) | Marine eukaryotic communities from Monterey Bay, California, United States - M1_20Mar14CPVII9sort6BwellE14 | ecosystem: Environmental > Aquatic > Marine > Unclassified | place: USA...
CAAGCTTTGAGAAACGTGTTAAGGAGGATAAAGAGCGATATGAGGAGGATGTTGTTGAAAGTGCCAAGAAGGCCAAGCAGCAATGGGAAAGTGACGTTACCGACAAGGCCGTTATGGGCGAATGTTCCGTATTTGATTACACATCTCAATTTGAATCCATGATCATGTCTTCCCGTAAGGTGGTACATGAGAAGGCATGCAAGTCAGAAGACGAGCGTGCTGAAATCGAGGCTGAGAAAGGCAAGCTCGATAGAGCTCGTAAACGAAAGGTTGACGAGGAGGAAAAGGCTGAGGCTGAAAGACTAGCTGTTGCCAAGGCTGAGGCTGAGAGAAAGGCTGAAGAAGAGCGTCAACGCAAGGAAGAAGAGAAGAGAGTAGCAAGAGAAGAGATGGAAGCAAAAGAACGTGAACGTATGGAGGCCAAACGAGAACGTGATGCTCGTGAACGTCAAGAAACATCTTCACCTCAGAGAATAGGAATGGGAGGTGGAACTGGTAATAAATATGTCCCACCGTCTAGACGTGGTGCTGCTGGTGGCTCTTCTGCTGGGGGAAGTGGTGCCGGAGGCTCAAGATGGGGTGGAGGTGCTGGATCATCGTCTTCAGATAGAGGGGGTGGATACGCTGGTGGAGGACGATATGATCGTAATTCAAGAGATAGTGATCAACCACCACCTACCAACAGTCGCTGGGGTTAGTTAGTTAGTATACACTTCGATAAAAGAAGTAATGAGGTTTATCTTTTGCACTCATCTGGTTCTTATATTCTCTTTACAAACTCTTACTTTAACTTGAAAGCACAAACTTTAAAATACTCTTCTTCTTAATATGAACTTTAATCTGAGAAATACTCATTACTCTCGGCTTGATTCGTCTTTGCCACTTCCATTTCAATTTCCACTAACATTCGATTTGTAATCTTAATCTGCAACGCACATGGTATCAAGATATCTCGACGCAACAACGTAGCATCAGGAAATGTGTTGAGATAAGTCATCATACCTTCCAAATCATGATTCAGTAGAGTAGGCTGGCTCAAGAACAGAATGGCTGTGCCTATCCGGAAGAATATCTTGAAACTTCTCTCGACTAACCATATATCCCAAATGTGACAAACAGTAGCCGAGGGCATGGATGGTAAGTAGAGAAACAGAGTCTGGAACCATCCCAGAGCAAACAGTCCAACATTAAGATCATGATGTTGGAAGTGATCAGCAAGAACTGGAAGTTTCTGTTTGATCAAGCTTTCAAAGACACGACAGAATGTCTTGAGACATCGCAGTTCAGGCCAGTACATGTGTTGAAGACTATATGTCGAGAAGAAAGTGTCCATGACCCGAAAGACTACATCTTCTACAACAATTGAGTTTGTGTTGATACCATTCATTCGTGTTCTAAGTTCATCACTTGATATCGTACGCCAGTCATCAACTTCTGACTGGCCACCGGGCATTGATCTCTGCACAACTCGAAGTAAGATTGTATCTTGTAAAACTCGGAGAAGATGAGCTACTACATAATCCATCCCTTGGCAGTAACCAACTCCCTCGTGTCTAGCAGCAAGAGCATGCAGTATAGATCTCAGTTTATCTTGTAAATCCACCTTCATTTCATTAGTTAAAGCATTGCCACTTAAGACGGGATCGCTTACATCTGATCTCGAAGTAACGACATTGAGCTTTGGATGTTGTTTCGTACTAGTCTCCAAAACTTCACCATTCTCAAATGAAACAACTTTCATTGATTCCTCAGTAATCACAGGATTGGTTTCATCTTCAGTGACGAGACTACCGACGGGAGAAATACCTCCCCAATCACTAACTGTATCAGTAGGGGTAAGACTACCGCTACTGCCATTGCTTGAATCATCTCGTTTTTTATCTAAGCGAGAAGACAGTTTGAAATGTTTAGCTTCAGACTCTTCTGGTATGGACAAAGCTTGATAGCTTCGACTATTCCTCATAATCTCTTCCCTTCCAAATGAAACTAGAGCTCTAACAATGGAATCTTGTCTATACCTAGCACCTGTCTTGTGTGGGGGCATATTTCCAAAGGCACGTGTGACATCTCTCTCGATTATATTCTTCCATTTGCCATTCTCTCCACTCTCCTTGAGCTTTAGGAAGTCATCACCTTTGTAACCAGAGGTGGAAGTCGGTGCATTTCGTGGGTCATATCCACGTCTTGATGATCTTAATTGGATGGGAGGTTCTGTCTTGTTCATCTCTGTTACCCACAGCCAAAATGATGGCCGGACATATTTACTCATTCCACCTAGTCTAACAGCATCTCTCATTAGCACATGTTGATTCTCACATACTATTCTATTACAGAATACATTCAGCCGTTTCATCACACAGACCGACACAGGATTACCAAGGAAGGATAAGATTAATGGTACAATACTTGGAGTATTCCACACTGCCTTCTCGAAAGGACTTGGTCGTTCGTTGGGCACCAAGTAATTGAGATTAACATGATGGCTTCTTGGTTTGACTGGCTGTCGAGATGAAGATTTTCGTGGTCTACTACTTCTATTGCTCTTGCGAACAGTAGCTTTTGTCTTGGCGTGATGATCAGATGATATACAAGACAGGGCAGACTGTCCCTTTGGTGAAGCATAAGACGTGTCATTATTGATGTGGTTTCCATCAGCAGTCCCTTCCTCGATATCGGAAAGAACTCGTTTGACTTCATCGCCCTTGCAAGCTTTCTCTAGAAACTGAAAGATTGCAATAAGCCTGTCTTGGTCTGAGAATACCAAATCCTGCATGGTCTTTCCCTCGCCTCTTCTCGACGTGTTAAGATTCTGCTGTTCAACTGTTGGTATAAATGGATTGTCATTAAATGGGGATTGTAACCCTGTGAGATTGGAAATCTGTTGCAAGAAGCTCGCAAGACCAGCAGCCAACTCATCTGGACTTGGACCTCGCGATGTACTGGTATCATCTGTGGATGTTGGGATTTGAAACGGATCCACAATTCGTTTAAGTATTCTTGCCGCCGCTCGTTCGGCAAATGCAGGCTTGTTATCAGAAACAGAGGATGTAGTCTCAAAGGTCGAAACGGAAATATCTGACCCTGCAGTATTACTTCCATCACTTATTTGACAAGGAACTCCATCATTTGTTTCCCGGTCTACTTCAACTCTAGCATTTCCATACTGTTTCATAACGCTTGTGGCTACATATCTGCAGATAATGTTGAAACTTTCATCGTCATTGGCAATTGCTAGACATCTTCCATATTGAACTGCGGTGGCTGTATCTATATCAAAGGCTGAAAATGCCGCAACGATCGATGAGTCTGGGGGTAGAACCTCATTAAAGAGCCATGTTAAGACTGAAGTGAGAGCTCCACCACCTTCCTCCTCGAGGCTAATCTCAAACGATTCATCGTGAGTGTCATCCTTATTCTGTTCTGGCACTTCTCCACGCTCGTTATTATCATTATACTGAGAATCACTAATAGACGTTGCAGCCGCCATTGCGGCCTTGACATATGTTTCATTCTCATACAACATCCTTGCCGATGAGGCTATACTACTTTCATTATCATCGGCACGATCGGGAATCTTCCAAGGACTGAAAGCACCACGAGTAAGTTCTCCCACCGCTGGCATTTGCAAATTGAGCTGTTCTGGACTACTACTAGTTCGTGGTTGAGTTGTTTCCCCTGCGCAGGAAAAGAATCTATCAGTTGAACTACTAGGTGATACCTGATCCTCCTGTTTAGGTGATGGAGCATTCTCATCATACTCTTCCTCAAACTTCCTTGCAGCCTTGGAGGTTGCCATGACAATCTTTTCAGCGAAGCGTTTATGATTAACTAAATCTAATTCTTCTTCTAATGAATGTGGCTTCTTCTTGGGACTTTTGGGTGTGTGTAGTTTATAATTTAGTGAACCACCAGCGTTGTTGGACTGTCGTGGTGACTTATCATCTGATTTGGCACTGTTAATTGAAGATGACCTGTCTCTTCTTACCACACCTCCCTTACTTTCCTCCCATTCACGAAGCTTCTCTGGTGGAGGTGGTGGGATCTTGAATAACTTGGCTGATGAATTCTTGCTGCTGTTGCCGTCTAATTCTTCTTGGATACTCTTACGACCACTAGTAGAACCCTTTGTTGATCCAATTTTCGGAGTAGCATCAGGATCCAACTCAAATTGTGGTGATTTTGCACCATGAGTTGAACTACAAACAGTCGACGAACCGACAAAGTTTAATCCAAACATGGCAGTACTACTTGCATTCGTAACTTTTGATGAAACTTCCGATATGCAATCTGGATTATTATCCCATCGATTAACACGTCCTCCTCCTGATATTTCATTCTCTTCGCCGGGGGTAAATGTTGGTACATTATCTTGAACTAAACGGAACATATCAAGAGCTTCCTTATTCTCATTGATAATCTCCGTATCGTCTTCGTTATCATCGACATCATCTATCATATTGTTCATATCTTCATAATCAAATAGAGCTTCATTATTAGTGACTTCAACATTGTTGTCAGCGCTGCCACTATCTTTTACACTATTGCAACCCTCTTCCTCATCGGCATCATCTACAGATGAATCATCTCCTACACCAAACTTTCCACTATTATACATAGACATACGTTCCTGTTGTAATAACAACTTGGATATTGATGAACTCATCTTCCTCTCCTCCACTTCTTCATTTCCATTAATATTATCTGATGTAATTGTATCCAAATCGAATAATGCCTTATTGTCATTCTTTGAACTTTTTGTCTTATTATATATCTTTGTTTGTTCTAATATATTATTCCGTTGTGATATATTGGTGTTAGACCATGCTGTATCACAGTTAAGAGTAGTGGTATTTTCTGCAGCAGAGTCATTAGAAGATGGTATAATGTTTAGAGAATCATCATGGGGAAATAACTTCTTGACTTCTTCTTCATCTACAACTATTCCTTCTCCATCATAATCATCAAGTAGTATAGGTTTATTATCCTTTTCAAGTTTCTGCTTCCGTGCCATAACTAATGCCTTGGCAATTACCGCTGATACTTGTGGATTAACATTATTATTGTTATTATTTGATGCGTCTGTTACAAATGATGATGTTGGAGATTCGGATGATCTAATTGATTCTTCTTTGGTTTCTATATTTTGCTGCTGTCTTTTGTCACTGTTATCAGTTGACTCATTATCAGTAGCTGGAACTTGTTGATCTTCTTCTATCTCTCCCGTTTGTTCTACCCCATCTCCTTCTACCTCAGTAGTTTTATCCTCCTCTACAGTACCCTTAACTACCGGATTCTTTCGTAAATGTCTACGATTTCTTCTTGCCTCATTCTTATCATTAGTACCTGTTGTTTCTAATATGGGTACTGATACTCCTTCACTGCTACCATCTGCTGTTGATGATTCGGCGGCACCATCGATTAATTTCATTTCAACTTCCTTTGGTGTTAGAATCAACTTTTGAGATGATGTTGGCGATGATGCACTACTGTCACCATAAGTTGTATTATCCATAGCTGCTGCTGGTGCTTTCTTGTTACTGGTAACAGGAGTCTTCGGCGGACTACCTACCATATCAACATTTCTTTTACTACTACTAGTTGATTTGGGCGGTGGTGGAGTTAGTGTAGCTTCTTCTTCTGCTGTACAAGAATCTTCCCCTTCTTCTTCTTCTCTCTCAGCAGCAGCAGTATTATTACCATCAAGTAAGTGATTTGAATGCAGTATAGCCTTGGGTATAGGCACTTTACCTTCCGCTACACGATTTGCAATCTTTTGTTCCCTTGATGGACTTCTACTTGATTGATATTGTGATTGTGGTGTTATTGACAGTGGTAACCGAGGTGTCTCTTCTTCACTACTATTCCCTTCTTCATCATTTATCCCATCTGAACCAGATTTGGGTTTACTCTTCTCACGCAACTTCTTACGTATCTCTGCACGCTTTTGTTTCTCGTTTGGTTTATTCATTTCCAATACTACCCGGGCTTTACTCATTGGTGTATCTGGCATATTATCTGTTATACAATCTATATTATCATTATTAGAAAGAGAGGCAGAGGCTATATTATTATCCAACTCTTCTCCATCTAATGTAGATGACACTACCCGTCGTTGAGTTGGAGGTGATTTCGATCTTCTAAGTCTACGTCTTTCACGTTTTTTATCATTGGCGTTATTGTTATTATCTATTATTTCATTCATTTTATTCATTGACTTGTTAGTTGTTGTTGATATAGAAACATCTTGTTCTGTTGATTCAACATCATTTAGAGTGTTAGTATCAATTGATAATTAATGTATGACTACTTTAGAGGTAGCATCTATTAAGGAGGTGCCTTTGAATACTTGTGAAAATTCTGTCTCTGTTGGACTTATGTTCATCATTGTATTGTTATTGATGTTCATATTGTTATCAGATATGGCAGTGTTAGAAGTTGTATTGATAGTACTTATTGTAGAGGGAGGTTGCATTTTATTCGATGATTTAGGTGTAGCAATAGTATTATTACTTAGCTTTGTTGGAGGTGTATTGTTGATGCTTGTGGTTGCACTCGGTTGAGTGGAGTGCAATGGCCAATTGTCATCTAACTCTTCACTATCAACATTAACAATATCCTCAATAATATCATCTCCTTTCTCTTCTCCTACACCACCAACAACTTGTTGCATACCAACTATACCAACAACACTATTACTATTATTTTTAGGTGTAATCATAATTGAATCTAATATATCATCCAATGGACCTGACGCATCATTAATCATTTGTACATATCGTTTAGATGTTGGTGTTGTTGCATTATTTAGTTGTGTTGATAATGTTGGCTTGATATCAGTTGGTGATGATATACTATCTTCATTGTTGTTTGAGGAGGGAGTATCAACTTTGGAGGTTGGTGCATCATCTTCGGTTGAGGTGTTTATGTTCATTGCTTTTAATGTGTGCACACAAGATGTGCACTGAAAAGCGAAACAAACGTTAATATGTAATACGGGTATTATTGATAATTGTAACGATTAGAATAGAGTTTAGTATTGTATTGTATGGTGTTTGTAATAAGGCGTCACGCAAAAGTTTAGTATTATAAAGTTTAGGGGGCAACAGGGGGCATACCCTCGTTGATCGCTCCATCGTATATATCAGAGAGTTGTCTCAACAGTTAGATAATGTACTTGGTTATCATCTACACACAGGTACGGATCTTCCTCCTCCTTGATAGTATGCTCTTATTCATGACCTGAGCCCACATCTACTTCATCCATGCCTTCGTTATCAGTATCTAAATCATAAGCATCTTCTTCCTTCTTCGCTCTTCCTTCAATGTTGCCTGATGTGCATGACGAGGGAACAGGATCAGGTTTTGAGTGCAGATGTGTGTCATCTTCATCATCGGTATCTTGATCATAAGCATTATCAACTTTGCTGCTGGAGATGCATACCGAGGGCACAGGAGTAGGTGACTGATTCAATTGTGTAGTTGGAGTCTTGTAACTTGTAGTATCTACTACTGATTCTGTTTGTAGTGTTGAGTCTTTGTCTGTGATATTTTGTTTATCAAGTAAACCTGAGTTCAAAGCTAATTGAAATTGTGCAACCGATTTGGCAACAATAACATATGCCGTTAACATTCTCCGAGCTGTATGTGTTAGATGTGGCGCAATATTACCATTGATATTGATCAGTTGTAGTTGATCATGTTGCTTTAGATAGTCAACAATTTCTACTCCAAACACTTCCCTATACTTGTTGAGTAATAATGTTTTCCGATAGTAGACATTGCTGTACCTTTGACGCTGACTTTTAGTTGACTTGGATTTAACATATATAGGAGAGGTACATTCCTTACTGCTTTTGTTATCTACTAGTTCTTTTGAATGATCTGCTGTATTTTGATTCGCCCTTCTAGGTGTGTCAGTACGGGTAGTATTTGTATCATTGATCATAGTACCACTAGTAGGTGCTACTTGTATTGCCATTAGTTGATGGTGATTGTCTTTAGACCCAGCGTCTATCCTCTGTCTACTTTCTTTCATGCTTTGACGAAGGAGGGTCTCTGGTGAATTTCTATTCTTATCATATTTCTTTTGTGATGCACGCCTAGCGGCAACGCGCTCTTCGTCGGTATTATATAGTTGACGACGATCCATATAATTGTACTGACTTGATAATAACTTCCGGCGTGTATATACTAGTAGCAGCTATTGTACTTTACTGATGTTGCAGCAATCCATAAAGAATATGATAAACTAATCGATCCTAATCACTATTTCTTTATGTCAATTTGGGTGATTGTAGTTTTGATCGATACTGAGATATCTATTGTATACTATACTGATATATATATACACTACCCTACCCTGCAAACTGAAACTATGCACGCCTTTTCATAAGAACTACTCACTAAACTTCTTCCGCCGCCAACATAATGTGGTTGACGGTGAACCACTTACTACTCGTATCTGCGAGTCAAAAGTACAGAAAAGTAAGGTGATACGATTAGTACTCACACTAACAACACTGACCTCTAAATAGAAAGAGACAATGGCGTCTACAAATGACAATGAAGCAGTGTACCAACTGTTAGGTTGGTCAACCAACACCTCAACTAACTCCAATACTAGCAATATTGAAAATACCGAACAATGGAAATCAATACATTCACAAATACGAACCACACCAGATGGTACAACTAAATTTCAAAATGCAATGAAGTTATTATCAACTGAAAGTCTTACCTTCCAATCAAACAACGGTGGTGGTCAAGAAGGAGGTAGAGATGCATTATCAATAATTAAAAGTTACTTTCGTTTAATTAAATGTTCACTCGAATCACCAACTCAAGCAAGGAGTAGTACTAATGCTGAATCAACAAAGTCGAATGATTCAGATCAATGGTCCAAGTTGGCAAGTGAATTACTCAAAAGAATGACTGAATCATTAAAGGTTGCTATACAACATGAATTATCATCCTCCTCTACTTCTACCAATATTATAACTTCCACCGCCGCTATCAACAACTCCACGCTACCTCAATCATCATCCAACAACAATTCACAGCAACTCCTCTCCCAAACAATTCAATACTACCTAACACAAATCCAAACAACGGTACATCCACATATATCCAAACACATACGTCTACTAGGACCGACATACCGTTCATTAAATGAATTATCCGACTTATATATACAAACACTTACACAAGAAAAGTGTAATTTGGATAGATGTGTGGATGTTATACTAAGTACTGTGGGATATAAGGGATTATTAGTTACCAATAACAGCAGTGGTAATAATAATGGAAGTAGTGTACAAAATGATTTACAACAATTAAATAAAACATGGAAAGAATGTAATACATTATTATATCAAGCATCGTTTAGTTTGGTAGGATTATTGGATAATATTGTGAATGTTATACAGACTTCATTGTTTACATTTATTACAGACACTGCTACTAAAAGTTTATCGGGTGGAGGTGGAGATTCAATGAAGAAGAATACAATGTCACCAGATAAACAAGTTAAGATAGTCATATTTATATTGGCTAGGATTACATCCTTGATATTATTGGATATGAGATATGATGAATCATTTCATATTATGAATGATATGAACAAGGCGAGTATTGCTGGTGGTGCCGGAAGAGAGCTACAAGAGGTTGGAGAAGAGAGGAGGAAAGAAATGTTTACTGCGTTTATACAACGATTGGTACGTGTATATCATTTATCCTTGATGGCTAAACATCAGCAAGAGCAACAGTCAAGTTTACAGCAACAGCAACCCCAACAGGATGGGGATAAGAATATACCACTACTACTACTTGATTCTATATCGAGTTTACATCCCAAGGTTGAACAATATCTATCCAAGATATTACTACTTGATACCAACTTGGGTGATTCATCCAACAAGAATATTGGCGGAGGAAGTGTTGTTTGTTTGGGATTGGATTGTTTTGTCAACTTGCCATCTTCTTCGTCATCCACCAGTAGCAGCAATGAAGACAGTGATGTAATGGAGGATGCATCATTGGCAAGGCTATTATTGATGAAGTATGTATTGAAGAAGCTTGTTGCTATCCAAGGTGATAATAGTGAGTTGTCACTTCTTCTTCCCAATCCACATTCTTTGATTGATTATTATCAATCATTACTCTTTGTGGATGTACCGAAATGTCATCACTTCTTCATCCGCGGAGCATTGGGTGGTGATACGTCGGGTCTTTCAAGTCTCAAGACGAGGGAGATACTATCAGACTTGGTTTGTCTTCTTGAACAAGCGTCACATATGCTTTGTCGTCGACCACAATCGGGAGGAATGAAGAAAGGCTCGTCAGGAGATGATTGGCAAAGCATTATTACTCAGCAGCACCACTTACTCATTCGTTGGCTTGCTGCATCTACTCAACAGGACAAGATTTCTGCAGTATCCGCCGTTTCCTCGAAGAATCATCCAATGGCTAATGAATTGCTACTACATATCCTTCACAGACGTGTTCTATCATCATGTTCAGTTAATGATACATATTCAAGGCAAGATGCAACCCATCTCATTACACTCTTGACACAATTGTTATTCCATCAACGTACTGAAACATTTCATCGTCAAAACATTGCCACCCTCCTCATTCGTCTATTATCAGTGCCCAAACGTACCAAGAAACAAACTGATGCAACATCATTAACTATCAAGTCATTATGGAGTACTATGAAGAAGGCTAATGTTATTAGTAGCAGTAATAATAATGCCACACAACGTAAACGAAAGAGGAGTAAGGTACAGTCGTCGTCTCAGTTGGCAGCACGATCATTATCATCAGCCTTGACTCCTGATGATGCCAATACAATTTGTACAGTTTTGGAGTCTCTAGCAAGATCGTCGGTACTATCACGAACGAGTATTCCAAGTGAGGAATCTCTTGAGATGAAACAGTTATGGGAAGAAGACATTTTGAGTTCAACAACTAATAATGGCAAGCGTCTCTTCTCTCGTAGTGAGGATATTGACAGGGCCATGTTCATCATATCACTTTCAACTGGTGCCATACGAGTATCACAGAATCTTGACAACTTTTTCAGTATGTTTGGATGTAATGCGGGCGGTGCCTCTACGACTACGGATGACAAAGTTCTTTCAATCCTTGACTTTATTGAGCTACAGTTTCAAGGAGGAGGAAAGAAAAGTAGTGGTACTGCCTCCTCGGCCAGTGGCCATACAACTCGGAAAGTCATGATGCAGACAAATTGTATCCGTTTAGTTAGCGCTCTATCAGAATGTATTGCAAACGACTTGTCAGAATCTCAACTCAAACGAATGGGATCTATTCTCAAGAATGCTACAGTTTCTGCTTCTTCAACAACAACTGCATCTTTACAGACACTTGGTCTTCGGTACTCGGCAGTATCTGCAGCGTCAAAGATGAGTTGTATTGTTCGTTCTGACTTTGTCGAGGGTTCTTTGAAGGTATGTATCTGTACTTCCTCGTTCAATACTGACACATAGTCATATCTGTGATGCACTAACACATTACCGCCTCTCATATCATACACTCTCATCTATAATAGCCATTGATCGAGTCCATAAATCATACTCTTGAAACATCAAACTGGTACCATATTGCTCCTGGTATTGAGTGTTTGCAGATGTTTGCCAATGGATTACCCAAACAGCTCAAAGCTACGGTAACGAAATTGCCTGCCCTAACACGTGAACCTTCTTTATCGAAGTTGTTATTCACTTCGAGGTTGAAGGGGAAGCTGTTCAGCATATCGTCAGAAGAGATGGTTGATTCATTGTTGAAAGATGATTCATATTCAATTGTACAAGAGTCTCGTTTCTTGATGACTTGTTTCAGCAACAATTCAATAATAGAAGCATGGTCTTTTCTTGACAATGGTGATAAGCTCATTCATATGAAGTCTGGTTCAAAGGTGTTTGTTCATCGTGATAATGACGGGAAGGTATTGGCAATGATTGTTGCACCATCAAATGATACTGCTGCGATGATCAAGTCGGCACCAACAGAGATAGTATCAGCTATTAACAGCACGACTTCCAAGGACGACATTCATTCAATCAATACCAGTTGTACAATGAGATTAGATTAGTTAGTCTCCAAAGGGGGTAGAGTTAGACAGATGGCTTAGTAGGAACTTGAAATAAAACATATATAAGAATGTTATTCATCATCTGTCCAAATCAAGTATCGATATCCGGAGAAGAATCCTCCAGCACCCTTTCGGAAATCACATACCAGAGTGTCAGAAATATATGCTTTGATAATAGGAGTTTGTACATCATTGTTCCATTATAGCAAAAGAGAGTAGATACCTTCTCTATGTGTATAATACTTGAAGATACAAGTAGAATTGGTATTCAGCCTCAACATCCTCAGCAACCTTAACTAAAGTTGGCTTGCTTGATGCTTCTTCTGCCGCAGGACCACCACAACAAAGATAGTATGTGCTTTGATAAACATGAGAGATAGCCTCCCTTGTCATCTCATCTAACCTTCTTATATCATACATAAATCCGCTTGCTGCGCTCGCAACAAAACCATTAATTCGTCTACCACCTGAGCTAAAGATCTGCCGATTAGGGATAATCTAAAGATGGAAAGGCAGGATATTGAAAGAAATGAAGAAAGAAACCTTCTTTAGGGCTATCATTCTTGCCGCCACTATTCATGCACATTGCCGCCATGTTATTACTCTTAACCACCACCTCTCCATAATCTAGGAATAGAGTCACCGATCATCTCTTCGTCTCCACTACGGCAACAATATATAATTCAGATAACTGACACTCACTGACAAGATGAAGTATCGTCCGTTTTTCTACCAGTACCAGGTTGTATTAGTCTTAATTACAATTGCAACATGTCCAGTCCAAATTGCAATGGCACAGCATCATCATCGTCATGCAAATTATAACAATCATCAATCAAATATTGATGCCACTGATATCTATAGTCGTTCTTCGAGTGGAAAAACAAACGCCGATGCTATCGATACTACTCTTGCATTCGTCGACGCCACTGACATAGCAACAGCGAGTATGGACAACGCAACCTTGTTGTTTCCTCCAATGAAGATGTAGCTGAAACTGAAGATGAAGAAGAAGATGATGTGAGTACAATTGTGAGCATGTGGTATATGAGCGTATGATATGAATGAGCATAATGTGTGCATATGATATGAGCATAATGTGTGCATATGATATGAGCATAATGTGTGCATATGGAGTCATTTGAGACACATGAGATAGAGATCATACCATTCATCTAACATATCATCAACTACTCTGATTACGTATCAATCGATAGTCCACTTCTCCCAACGCGGCTCCAAAGATTGAATGGAAGATATCTTCACCTACACATCCAGATACAGGGTCAACGCCTTTCTTCTCTCAATCTAATGCCAAGATCGAGAATGTAGAAACGGACGAAGGGTATCATATTTTTCGTAATGAACATTTTGACTACATTCCATCCACTACCTCGTCGTCTATCACCCGTAATAAGGAATCAACAGGCACGAAATCCACAAAGAGTAGTCCCAAATCTGCATCCTCTGATGAGAGTAAGGGAGGATCAAAGAGTAGTAAGGCCTCGTCGGCGGATGATGCCACCCCTATGCCAACACCACCACTGTCAGCACCTAGACCCAACGAAACACCAACACAAGAAGTTTGCAATGGAGAATGTTACACATATGACAGTGCAACTCGACAACTAATGAGAAATACATCTACTAATGTCGTTTGTGCAGAGGGTTCATTTTGTGTTGAGAATGTGGTATCTCCGACACAAGTTCCCTCAAGCTCACCCACTGGATTACCAACTATGGAGGTAAGAGAACAGAAGAACGTCATGTGCCTAATGCCAACATGAACACTACAAATTAAGCTGCTTCTGTTGTTCGTCATTCTATCACTCTCTTGACTTTTTGAGGATATCATGAACATCACACTTACTCACACATGATATTTCCTGCTCTCTCTATCTTCACTACAGCCGTCATCTAGCCCCACGGTAGGGCCTAGTACTTTGCCAACAAAGGAGGTGAGCTCACTCTTCTTTTTTGCCTGTGTGGACTCCATCTTCACAGCCGTCATCTCACAAACACAACTTTTCTTGGTCTTGTCTCTATTTTGTTCGCATCATTCACATCTCACAGCCCACGTCGAGTCCTACGGCTGAGGTATGTGAACCAAGCGTGGTTTACGAACAGCAATTTGTCCAAGGCCAGACCGCATCTCCTGCTGTTCAACAGGCTTGGGATGTCTTTTTAGCTTCCCTGACAGGAACTTTCTGTTACAGTCAAGTCACTATATCAGGCAGTGAGGATTCGACTTCGACTGGAGTTACCTGCAGCGATCCCGTTGCTGTAAATCAGTTGGCCATTGCCATGAACTCTAATTTATTTTTTTCTGTTGAGTGTAACTCTCGCACTTGGAATACAGGAAGCTGTGTTAACAGTGTTGAGTTAAATTCCAACCCAGCTGGAGATGCTTTTGCTTGTACGTGTAATCCAGGATATGTAGTCCGTCCCAAGGTCACCAATGCATCCTGGGGAGGTATCGATACTGCTACCTGTTCAGCTCCAAGTCAGAGCATTCGGGTAGAGTTTTCTTAATATTTAAGTAGATAGCCAGGGATGATTTGGTTGTGTGATCGGAGATCGTTTTCTCCGTCGTCCTAGATAACAACATATAATTGGGATTCTTAGGACAGTAGTACCTGATATTTAGGGATCGCATTCATATTTGTTCTTTATTGCTCTTTGATTCTCCGTCCATCGTGCGTGTTGGCTTAAAAAAGTTTGACAGAGACACCAAATGAGGACTCTACAATAAAATAAGATTGAGCCCTACACGAAAACTACACATAAATTTAAAACCCCATAAATAAACAACCATGATGAATGAAAATGAAGATGGCGGCTTTGAGGTTGAGGCATCTCCTACCTTCTTTGGTAGTAGCGGCGGCGGCGGCGGTTTAGTTGAGGAGGATGAAGACGACATCGAACAGTTCCCCCAACAAGATGATGAATCAACTATGAACGATGAGAGTACCATTGCTGCAGCCTCGTCGTATATCAGTAGGGGGTATTCATATGTTGCATCTAATACGAAGTGGTTCGTTATTGCAATTGCTTCATTTGTTGTCTTCTTTAGTATTGGTGTTGGTTTGGGATATGGTCCAATCGGCAACAGTATCTATGGAAACGATGATGCATCTTCAGTTAGTAGTGCAATGGCTGTTGAGTTTACAGCCTCAGACCATGGTGGTAAAAGTGGTGGCGGAGCCAAGAGTGGCAAGTCCAAGTCCGATAAGTCGTCAGGTGTAAGTTGTAGTTGTGTTGAGTATAATATGTGGCCTATTAATTTATGCTTGATTGATTTGATTTGATAATTTTTGCATACGATATGAACCAACCGCCATTTCAATACAACAACCACTAATCAACAATCCCCGTTCAATGTTGTTATTCTACTCTCAATAGACAAAATCAGGGAAGGCTACTTCATCTCGAAGGGGTGAGACGGTTTTTTTTTATGAGCAGATTGTCCAAGGTACGCCATCTGCCGATATTGAACTGGCCTGGGAAAACTTTCTAGCTTCTTTAACTGGAACTTACAATCAAGTCACTTTATCAGGCAGTGAAGATCCAACTGGTGTTACCTGCAGCGATCCTGTAGCTGTAAACCAGTTGGCCAATGCTCTGAACACTAATGCAGCAGTATCTGTTACGTGTAACTCTCGCACTTGGAATACAGGAAGCTGTGAAGACGGTCTTGAGTTAAATTCCTATCCAGGTACTGTTTGTGAGACTTTTTGTGAGTGCCCACCTGTAGGATATTATGTAGTCCGTCCCAATATCGGCAATTCAAACTGGGGAGGTATCGGTACTGCTACCTGTGGAGCTGCAAGTCAGACCATTCGGGTAGAGTTTTCTTAATGTTTAAGTGGGTATGCCAGAGATGATTTGGTTGTGAGTTATTGCTCAAGATGATCATTATTGTCTGAGGTTGGGGGTGGGGTATTATTTGTTCCGTGTCGAGAAGAATTGTTTAGGTGAACTTTTGGGTGAAACTCCCATATATCAGATATTAGAAAAGAGCCCTGTGGTGTAATTGATTGTTTTTGTTTGGTTAGGATAGAGACTTGGTAAATTGTAAATGACGGAACCTTGCCGAGTCAATTCATATCTTCATGCTTACTTTTTTGAATGATAATTCTGATGCAGACTCATCAAATTATATTCCAATGCAGAGCCACGGTAACTCATCAACATATGGAACATAAGTTATACATCGTTCCTCATTACATATCGTATCCTCATCAAAGTTTGTCTCAACTGCAACATTGATAACAGTTGTATACTTTTGTATCCATTCCGTGGGTACTTGAAATGTATGTGATGGTACTCCTGATACTATGACTGATGACTTTTGAATACACTCTTTAAGAGTTGTGCTAGAATGTTCTCGTTTTACCTTTCCATCAGGTGAGAATTCAATATAGAATCAATATTCATGGAGTAGACTGTGGCACCTTGATTTGATAACATGGTTGCTAGTGGTAGACCTAGTACTTCTGATCGGTTAATGATTGTAACTGTTGTATTGTCAAATAGCTTTACTCCGTCGTTCGCTATGTCGTCGTCATCATCGATGTTGAGTGTGGTGAGATGATTCCAAGATTTTATAAATTGCCAATGCCGTACAGGGATATAAGGTCCCAATTTTTCTGCCTTTACTATAATATGATCCTCTCTTTCGGTATATTCTATTTCTTCTTCTCTTGATACATTCTCAATGAACTGTTGCTTTTGTATGCGTAATCCTTTTCGACAATATCCCCAGACTCTTCTTTGATATTCATATCCTTTTCAATAATGGACGATTGAGATATGTATTAAATGGTTGCCTCCTACCTTTCTATTGCAAGGCTTTGATAACAATATCATGATAGATGATAAGACAACTCACTCTATCTCTTCTCACTTAGAAACTCTGATACTGATAATGTGGTAATAGATTATATAACGAGTAGTATAATATTCATACTTTCTTCTAAAGAAATTCTCTCTACTCATTATATCTCTTATTGTAAGTGTATAATTTTGTGCTTCGTTTTGCAACTATATGAGAATCACGGAAAAGACATATATCGAAGGGTAGCTGGATAGTGGAGTGAGCTCGTAAGCAAGGTATTGATGTTAGATTAGTTGTCAAGCTAAGAGGTGTGGGTTTTAGGGTGAGCTTTTCAAATCCGTAATAGTGACGTGAGTGCCGATGTCATTTTGAGAATGCAAACTACCGTTAGAACTACTAAGTTTTTTACAAGGTACGACACGAGGCATTTACAAATTATTTTAATGACTCTATCACATACTTAGTACGATTATCATTGCAATGGTCTTTAGCTTGGCTACATTGCAAAGCTATATCGATAGCGTGTAAAGTTTAAAGGCCCGGCGTGATATAATATAACAATTTCTCTCCGACGCGGTTGCCGACGACGACCACATAAATAAGTGTCAATAAAACCTAATTTATTGCAACAACCAACGCCAATACGACGACGATGCCACAAGTAAAGTCACCACTCTTCCTCGCTGCCCTATCAGGTATTATTGTATATTCCTACAATTCTATTTTGGAGCCATTAGTCTTTGGTAATGATGATATTCAAGAAGCACAGGTTGTCAACTCGAATGAGTTAGCACTACGACGTAACTTAGCCTCTCGTCACTTGAAGCAAACTGATATTGATCGTATCCTCGAGGTGACTCAAGATAACTTCCCCGAGTGCATGGGATGTACTGAAACCTCGAATGGTGGAAAAGAATGTGCCAAAATCAAAGCCAAGGATGGAGGAGGATATATGACCCATGCTACCTATACGCATATGACTGTATATGAATGTTTGGACTTTATTGAACAATTTATCTATGAGAACTATTCCGCAGAAGACCGTTATGTACGCGCAGTTATTAAGGGTGAGCGTAGTGGTGCTGACTTTTGGTCAAATTCTGCAGTTATTGAAGTTAGTGATAATGATATTGTTATTGGAAGGGATGATGATGGAATCGTTCACTTTGATTTTGATTGGAATGGTAGCGGTGAAAAGGTCACTCCAGAGCAAGAGCAGGAAATCCCCCCAATCCATTCCATTGAGACTGATGAAGGATATGCACAAGCAGCGGCTGCTTTACCTGATGAAACTGTTTATGCCCCAGAGGGTGCGGGCTTTGCAGTAGCGGGGGGTGACTCCTCTAATGTTCAAGCAGGTAAGTCAAAAAGCATTGATATGTTATTCTCTATCATTCTTTTTTGATAAACTTATGTCCCTCAATATTGTATATCAATCATATCTCAAACACAGGCACTCCTCAACCTACTGACTCATCTGGCGGAGCAACAACAACTCCTGGTCCCACACCAAACCCAACTCCTCAGCCTGTTAATCCGGTCACGCCAAATCCAGTAGCTCCTCCTCCCCCTGCACCTGCACCTGGACCTGACCCAACCCCGGCAGTAACACCTGTGAGTTTGCATTTTGTTGGAAGCTAGCTATTGACAACTTTTCGGCTCATATCTTATGCTCACATCTTGTGTCCATCCTCTCACTCTCATTATAGAATCCCACACCTAATCCTACAGAGGCCCAGGCAACTGCTACTGACGCAACAGAAGCTGCAACGGAAGCCACAGAAGCCACGGTATGTCTACTAAACTTTCATCATCTACGATTTCTACCTATTCAACTCAATCAGAGACGCTAACACTTGATTCATTCTTTTTACATTTCTCTTTACAGACAACTGTCACGACAACTACCACAACTGTCACAACCACTACTGTCACTACTACTACAGCTCAGGAAGAGGAGGAGACCACAGCAGCCACTGCTGCTGCTGCTGCATTCGTGGCTTCGGGTGGTGAAAGCTCTAACGTAGAGAGCGGTGTAACGGGAAGCCCAATTACTTCGGCACCCACTCCTCCACCTTCTCCGCCCCCTAGTAATCCACCTACTCCACCCCCTACAGATGCAGTTGTGACAACTCAAGCCACCCAGGCCGCAGTAACCACTGAAGCTGCCGTTACTGTCACTCAGGTAAGAAAAAGTTGATCTGGTTTTGCACTATTGGCTAATGGACAATAACCTTATCCTATCTTCTCGTCTACACTTATTTAAATCTCTCAGGCTCCACCCGTTGAGTATTCTGCTCCAGCCTTGACCGTCTTTGAGGAACCTTTCAATGTTGAGGGTGCTGTATTGGACGACGTCCTCGCAGGAAATGACGATCGTCCTATCAATGGAGGAACAGTCTTGAGTCCTGATGCCGTCAACGAGCCTGAAGGAGAGGAGAGATTCGAAGCTGCTATGGCCGCGCCTGAAGTCATCGAACCTGCAGGAGCTCGGTCTATTGGGCCTTGGGACTGCAAGCATATGACTGGCTTCCATTGCTGTATGATGATTAAGAAAGACGTACGAGACTCCGACCAACAAGGTAGAGCCATTCAATGTCATGTTGAGTACAAATCAGGTACCGGGAAACAAGCCGTCGAGTATCAGATTACAAGTAAGAAGATTCAGATTCATGCTGACCGTAACATGATGACCAAGAAGGAGCCCAAGGTGGTAGGAAATTGGGGTAATCTTGCTTCGAATGGCAAGCTTGAGGAGTATTATGAGGGTAATGGTGTAAATGAGAACATGATCGCCACCGGAGATTATACAGGTGCTCCTGAATAAGAGGGGTCATGTGTTAGAAGAAAGAGAAAGTGTTTGTAAAGTTAAAGAAGAAATTATACGTACTTGAATGTACCTTTGAAGAGCAACTGTTAGTATTAGATCCTAATCAAAGGCATGTGCAAGGTAACTACTCAGAGTCATGACACTGATTCAGACTTTAGCTTATCCATCATGTGCTTTATGTCCGTCTTTGCTCAACTCCTAGAGAAAGAATGGTCGAGAACAAACATGGAACGTATTACTTTCACAAGAGAGTCGGACGATACTTATCCAAATGGACAACTATTTCGTCATGATTGGAAATCTTGCATCAAATCTGATGGCACCATCGACTTCACCATCTTACTATTGATGTACTGCGACGATATGGCCATCCCTTTCTCCTCAAGAGATGAAATGATCAAAGGTATGCTCATGGTTCAACAGCTACTCTCTGATCTTGGTTTACAAATGCATGTTGGAAAGCCCATCGGTACCAATGATGATGGTTCAATCAAATATGATGTTTCAAAGACAGAATTCACCTTCTACCCTCCCCCATGCTTCTTCAAAGATCAAATCAAAACTCGTTGGGCAATCGCTGATCATACCTCAGATAATACCATCGTATCTTTAAGTAGTGATATGGAGACACTCTCGGAGGAGGCTCAAGACGAACGTGTGTCTTTAGAAGACGAGCTTTACGACGCTTGTGAACTGACTAATGAAGTATTATTAAACGGAGGTCGTATCACGTCTGCAAAGCGCTTCAAGTATCTTGGTAAGATTATGACTTACAATCTTCGAGATGACGATGCAATTGATGCGCGCATCGCTGCGGCAAGTAAAGCAATGGGTGCTTTAAAACACTTCTTCAACAAGAAACAAGTGAGCCTATACTCCAAGTATCTAATCTTCCTTGCCATCCCAATCAACCTCCTCCTTTGGGGTTGTGAAAGTTGGGCAGTTCGTGTTGATCATGTGAATAAGATTGAACGTTTCATTCAACGTCAGATGAGAAAACTTCTAAATATCAATATGCTACAAGTGAAGGATGAACATATTACTCGTGAACAAATACGTGAACGTTTCCACAACATGTCCAGTGCTCAAGCTTTAATCGATGGAAGAAAGATGCAACTTCTAGGCAAAGTCATTCGAAGTGAGGTAACTTCGATTGCAAGGATACTTCTCATTGCCTTCATCCCCAATACTCGTCATATTGGTAGACCACTCAAATGTTGCAGAGAAGCTTTGCATGACAGCTTATGTCGACTCATGCTTGACGTTCAAGAGATCAATATAGATCGTCGTGGCTCTTTGATCGATTGGTATTATGATGCTCTTTGTCCATCCTTTTGGAACAGTCTCATCAGACATTTGAAGGATACTTCACTACCAGTACCACCTCGTCCGAATCCAGACGCCTCCTTCCGTCCAAGAAGGGGTCCAAGACGTAGAGCTAGACAGTCTAATCGTGATGATGATGATAATCAAGATGATGGACCTGTATCTCCTCCTCGTCAACAACGGCAAGCTCCTCAGCCTCCCACTCCTCCCTCCCCTCCTTCCCAACAAAGGAGAAGAAGATACAGAGAAGAGAATGTAGGACGAATCTTGTGGGATTCTTTTGACATACTTGGTCTTGATATGTCCGCTTCATTTGCCACCACTAGAAAGAGATACAGACAACTTGCTCGATTATATCATCCTGATCAGCACCACACCACTGGTGCCCAAACTGGTCTAGATTACGAACAAACAACAAAACACTTCCAACTCATTGCCAATGCTTGGGAATACTTGGAGAGCAAGTTCTAATCAACAAACAATATCGATATAACAATAATCAACAAACGAAATAATAATAATCAAGATTGAGCGACCTGACTGCTCTAAGATATCATTACTTGGCATATTAAAGCCTGCCATAGCTATACAATCAACTGTCAACCACGATCATTGGACAAAGATGTCAACTATAAGATACGTGGTCATTGGACAAAGATGTTAAGTATATGATAAGCTTAGGAGGTTGGTGAAAGAGTCATCGCCGTGAACAGAGCTCATCTCTTGATACAACAACAATACAACAATACATATTACTCAATTAGGATACATCAAACAACCATGTACCCTTTCTTCTCTTCAAGGGAAGTAAAGGCAAAGTTCGCCTCTCATCCACAAACAAACAACAAATCTTATCACAAACCAAAGTTTACCTGTTAGGTTACTGATTCACTCTGCGAGTGCTTACCATTAGAGTATGCATGAATGTGGAGCGTCTAAGTAGAGCCAGGAGATCAAACTTAGATCTACTTTAGTTTAGCAGTCGAAAAGGAGGAAATGCCTTACGATTTAGTATGACTTTGAATACGCGAGCATACTGGAGATAGAAACTGCAACTTCTAATAATTTCATTGCCATGATTAAGAAGAGTTCTATCATTACTCACTTACCTAATACTTGGAACGGTGAAGGATCCATAAGTGAATTTGA
>Ga0214479_100513_pt1 | contig 22211 bp, 15 predicted proteins | sample M1_20Mar14CPVII9_5_FD_165054 | JGI IMG/M metagenome (GOLD analysis project Ga0214479, IMG submission 165054) | Marine eukaryotic communities from Monterey Bay, California, United States - M1_20Mar14CPVII9sort6BwellE14 | ecosystem: Environmental > Aquatic > Marine > Unclassified | place: USA...
CTCAGGAAAGTATTATCAAGGAGTTTGACCCAAGTAATAATCAAAAGATTAGCATGGCAAGAAAACAATCACAGGTTGATCGTGAGCGTGCATCTGCCGGTATCCTGAGAGATAAGATAAGATGTGAGAAAAGTCCACTGGAGGTTTTGAACATGTATTCTGCCAAGACAAAAGCCGTGTCGAAACTAGAGTCAATGGAACTTGGTCCAGACAAAGTGTTTCGATGCAAACAGAGCTATTCATCAATATTCAAGACTGTAAACGGAAGCGGTGAAGGAACCAGTAAGAAACAAGCACAACATATGGCTGCTTTGGATATATTGAACAAGTTGCGAGATATGGGTTAGATTAAATACTTATTCAAATGAGAAGCATGTCAAGACAGTCATTTCACTCACCTGCACTTGATTGCTTTTATTTGAACAAGTGTCCAATCTATTCTTTTGTGATAACCAAGTCTTAGAGCTTGATTAATTGTCCAAAGGGTCATATGTTGCGCCTGTTTCCTATTTTACCCGACAAGGTTGACTTGGAGGTAGTTGAAGTGGACATGATAAGCAATATGCCCTATTGTAAGGATCATAATCTAGAAGATGAAGCTTGTCTTGACCGTTCCATCCGATACTGTAATCTGCCCTTGTCTACTACTACATTCTTAATATCATCATTCATTCTGTATACTCGAAAGTTGATGCTTGGTCGCTCTCCAATAATTTTGTTATTGCTCCAAACCTCTACATGTATTGAGTCTTTTTTAAAGACTGGTTTGGTGAAGTTACATTTAACTGATACCACTTTCACTTCAATGTCATCAGTTGTAAGATGTTGTTGATGAATGTGATGCAAGACCGCTCGCACAGCATAACCCAATGTACATAATCCGTGGAGAATAGGACGTGTATCTTCTTTTTCTGAAACAAGGAAATTGTCTCCTTCGACATGAATCGAGTTGTAATCTCCACTGAGTCGGTACAATAGTGCCGCATTATTAGGTAGTTGATATTGATTTCCTGTCTTTACTACTTCTGATTTGCTTGTCTTATCGCTTGATGAGGTATCACTGATGACTTTGTGCTTTGCGATTCGGCTGTCTCCTATTTGCTTTTGATTGTATGACAATATCATATCTGGGTCAATGTTTAATACTAACGCGACCATCTGAGCTGTTGCAATGCATGTGGTACCTTGATAATACGAAGTTTCAGACGTGACAAAAGTTCCAATAGCACGCGGTTTTACAGATATAACTCTAGTTTGTAACTGTACTTGTGTTGGTGGGTAAATTACAGCACCTTTGGTGAGTATTATATCGTCATGCAGTGTCAAATTTTGAGACATATGCAGTGTTGGATTGTTCTGCACTTCTTTCATATCCTCTATATTCTTGAAGAAATCACATGGTATAATACAATCACATTTACTTCCATCAGGAAGGCAATTTGACATTGATTCGGGTGGAAATGGTTTCACTCCATATCCGAATGACTGATTTGATGGTGTTTGAGCAACAAATGATAGCGAGAGTAAAAAGGTTGGAAATGGTTGAAACTGTATATGATTTTCATATACATATTGCAACTCTTTCTCATCTAATAAAGTTCCATCACAGCATCCAATACCTAGTGCATATAATATAAGATCCCTTTTTGTAAATTGTGCTACAAGATGTTTGGTTGGTGTATCCTTCTCCTCATCAGACTTCATGATGATTTCTATCTGCTTATACTTGTGTTATGTTATGTTGTATGTTAAATGCAGCACGGACAAGATGGTCTCAGTGTAGAATTGGCAAATGTCATACTTGATAAGAATTGAAGTTGTTGTTGGTGAACATCATCTTTCCCATTGTCCTTTCTAGTTGTGCTATATCTTTTTGATATAGTTGTGGTTTCTTCTTCAGTTTTGTTTGATAACTTTGACTGTGATTTGGTAATTGACCGAGGCTCCCAAGGGAATTGTGTTGTAGATAATATAGTTTCAGATGTGATATTCTTCTTTTCACTGGACGGTGATGAATGTGTAGACTCTTTCTTTTGATGAAGTAGATAACAAGTAGTTATGATTGCAACAAATACAAATCCGATAGATGAACTAATCTCTGAAGATAATTTTAATGACATAAAAGAGTTGTGAGTTGTGAGTCTAAACAGGGAATCCAATCGATAAACCTAGGCAGAGACTACAATGGCATATAAGCTTGTACTTAATAATACAACGCAAACTGATAGGATAACAGGCAGGGGAGATAGCTAAATAGTACCATAGGATATCCGCTATTGACCGTGCGCAAGATTTCGTCCTCATGAGACCACCACCAATTTAAAAAGTAGCAATGATAGATGATAGTATGTATTCTGAAGTATAAGATCTTTATTAATATAATGTGCGGTCTATTTTCCCTTTACTTCATATGAATGTGATTGTTGATGATAAATAGTTAGCGATTTGGTCGATTGAGATTTGAGATGATGAATGATGTTACGATAAACTATCGTATCGAGTTGATACCCCTGAGTATTGCAGTATATGACATCGGTGGCAACAAACAAACAGAATGCAAAGGAAGTTAATATTCACAATATCAAGTAGTAGTTTCGTCATTATTGCATCATTAGTTTGTGGCGGTGGGAGGATAATTATTGGTAAAGTGCATAATCGATTTACAAAAAGAAGTGTAAGTAGTAGTTTGCTAACATCACAACTTCGACAATCGTCCAGTAAAGCTGCATATCATAGTGCATTTGTATCGGCTGCTCCATCATTACCGTCATTTTCACGTCGATCCGAGTCTACAACTACCAATGAGATACCTATGGAATCATCATCAAATACAGATACTTCTTCAGAGGAACACATGACATCATCTCTAGAATCAGTATCATGCGAGGAAAAAGAAGATATACAACAACAACAGTCTACTTCTTCTCCGTTGCAATTGACACATCCCGATGATCCTCGTTTATGGCTATACCATGTTGAAACTACAACATCTACTATGGACGAAGCTAAGAATATTGTTGAAAGCTATTCAAAAACAAACATTGATACTACCACTCCGACATCATTTATGATATCAGCAACATCTCAATCGAACGGAAGGGGTACTACAAAACGGAACTGGAAAAGTGCACAAAGAGGCAACGCTTTATTCACGATTGGTATTCCACAATCATCATGGATGAATGATTTGAAATCCAAGAATGATGGGAGGATGGTTCCATTGACTTTGTTGCCATTAAAGATTGGAAGCTTGGTTGCATTACATACACAAAAACTCATCAATAACTGCTCATTGAAATCAAATGGAGATGCACAAGTAAGACCGAGAGTGACAGTGAAATGGCCAAATGATATACTTCTTCAAACAAAGCAAGGCTCGCATGAGAAAATAGCAGGTATACTTATAGAATCTTCTCATGATTGGTTCCTCGTAGGTATTGGTATCAATGTAGGATATGCACCAGATATACCAAGAGAAGGAGCTGATTATGGTAGAAGAGCTACTTCCTTGTCACAATATTGCAGTAGCAATACTGAGATAATACAGTCTGAAAAAGAAGAGGGAGAGACTAGCAAAACAGAAGAAGAGTATTGGATTGAACTATCCAAGAAACTAGCAATAGACATATCCTATGATTTGCACAGATGGTTACATCCTGAGTCTTACCACTCTTCATCTATATCGTCACTCAATAGTGTACACTCGGCAGAATCGATACTAAATCAATGGAAATCATACATTGACTGGGATATGGAATTGACATTACGTGATACACCAAAACGAGAACGAGTTATATTGAAAAAGATACTTGACGATGGACGTGTAGTCGTTCAGGAGGTTGATACTGGATCAACAAGAACTTTAGTATCTGATTACTTCCTCTAATTTAATATGCTTACTACAGAAATCTTTCACATTTTTTAATAGAGTAGGGTATCCTTTACCATTGTACTTTAGGTGTACCAATGCATACTGAATAATATACTCCCGTATCAACCAGCTGTAAAAAAGGTGTCTGAGAGGTACATCCTATACTTTCAGGTAGTAGCTTGTGATATCTAATCAGATTGAGGCCATACCCTAGGATACCGAAGAAAATTCAAAGATGGTGAAATCTCATACTATCCATCTTTTGTTTGTATGCTCTACTACGTGATGCCTAAGAAAGAATTAAAGCAATGCATGCACTTGTCAGAGATATAGTGAAGGATTTGTGCTTGGAATTGTCAAACGACGTCTATTATGTGTAGTGTCTCTAAAGTCTAACACTGGGATAACACTGGGGTCTATAAGGAGAAGGAGAGAAGTTACGACGCCAGAGTGAAGAAACGCAGCTAGCTGATAGGTATATAAACTAGTTAAAAGAAATGTTTAATTTTGACAAGTAGAAGAATAAAACTATTTTACTAGTGTCAAACTATATCCAATCGCCAGTAACACTAACTGGCTGCACAAAATTGAGGCATGAGGACTCGTGGCTTGGAACCTCGCTTTATTCATTATTGACTCGCCGGGGAAAATCGTCAATAAAATCCTCTAAACTAAACATATAATCATCTCACTATGATAGGAGGAGGCTACTTAGCTCTCCTCTTCTTCTCTGATGACAATGAGAAGGTCTTCGATGAACTCTTGGATGTTCCTCTTGTTGGCAAAGTCTGGAGCATTGACAACCAATCGCATGATGAGAGTGAGTAGCCACTGAGCTCGTCGATTGTAGTCGAACGATCCAACAAGAAGAATCAATGCCTCTGCTTGTTCAGTTGAGAAGTTCAATGAAAACAGATCCCTTGTCCTTGTTTCGGTACGCTGCTGCCTTCCTACACGAGGAACACTACTGAAGCCAAATGCTCGTTGTAATGTCTGAGCTAGTGCATTCAGAAGGGGAGAGTTGGATTGGAAAAGACTTGTACTTCCGCCGGTAGAACCACCACCAACGGTTGAATCGGAACCCATCCATCCAGCTACACAGATATTGAGAAGAAGAGCGTATCCAGTTCTTAACATCTCGAAATGCTGCAAATAAATTTCGAAAGGAATCACTCCACCGTGGTCGTAATTCAAAGCTGATAGAATCAATCCAACAAATCCTCGAACAACCCATGATAGGGGAGTCGTGAAGCTGCCTACTACTCGAAGAGCTACGCCTAAAAGTGCCACAACAAAGAATTGAAATCTTTTAATGGCAAGAGTATAGAACCAAAGCACAAACCAGTATATGTCCATTGTTGATAGTGAACGAGATACACCTGTGTGATCAGTATGATACGTAAAACCATTTTTACAGAGCAGCATCTTGTACGGAATCTTAGTACCTTTAATTGCAAGAGAAATGACGATGCTCATTGCACAAAAGATACCATGCACTGCTGCGTTGAGGGTGCCGTCACCTTCGAAGAATCCAGCGTTATATGTCTCTCGAAATATATCATCTCTGCAAATTAATAAACAGTACGAGAATTGAAGTAAGTGCAATTAAACAGTGTATACATAAACACATATATTTAACAACCTACCTTGTTTCCTCGGGGTACGATTCAACACCTGCCACTACCCGTGCCATGGCACTTGGAAATGCTTCGGCGTTCATTGCAAATAAACAGCCTTCGAGAAAGTTTGCATTAGCTGCATTTTCATCCCATTCCTCAGAGCCTGCATATGGGAATACAGATGGCCAATCAGTTTCCGACGTGCCTTGTAACCATGTATGAAATGGTGAAAGATAAGTTGCTCGGCGCAACCCCCATGGAATTTCTACTCCATCTTCGTCAAACCTTGCATAGTTACCGGCATATATAAATAGAATACACATGACCGTAACTAATGAATATGGTGATCGGTAAGCGCTTTGCCTAGACATGGTTGAAGTACTACACAAGGTAATATATATGATATCTGTATATCCCGATGTAGTGCCAACTAATGCTCAACACTCAACGATTGCAATAGATGCAATTTGTAATGCAAATTGTTAGCAATCTATATTGCCGGGAGACACATAATTCTCCCGGTGATGAGGCCATAAAGACTACATCTTGTCGGACATTTAATTCAAATCTATTCGTTGGTACCGGTATTGGTTTGGATTCAGCCTGTTTTTGCAATCCATCATAATCGTTTGTTCTTTGATTTATTTAAAATTATTTCTTTGCAAAGTTCACCCATCGCATATGAGAAGATTTAATGACACCTCATGTCTTTTTGGACTTGTCATAGTCACACTACTATGACAGTGCACTGAGAATGTCACATTAATCCATAAAAAAATCCATAAGAGGCCATATGCTATAGAAATCCGTGCGCGGATATGCGCGGATATGTCGTAGTGAACATTGCATGATGCTTCGTATTGGTTCTAAGGCCATATCATGTAAATCTAGAGACACATAGAGTCAACATTTCATTGTTTCTCATTAGTAGTAGGTTCATATAGTACCATTATACAACATAACAATAACATGCGCCACGCTAGTCTAAACAACAAGACAGTAGTCGAGGCTATTGGTGAAGTAGCTGGGGGTATATCTGTATCGGGTGGTGCCAATGGCAACGAGAAGCTCAGCGCTATTATCGGTATTGTACAAGAACATGATCGAGTTGCTCATATTGTAACGACGTTGACAGCTTTTGATCTCTCCTCTGAAACACGTGGGACGGCAAAACTAGCTCGAATGGTTGCAGATAATACCTTGAACACGGTACCTCGTGTTGATGTTGATGTAACTAATGCATCTTTCCGTGGTCAGGTGCTCCCAGGAGTGGTATCCGCATTGAACAAACTAAGGCTAACATTTCTTGGTGGCGAGAATGTATTATATCGTCGTGCGGTGGTGTCGTTAGCTGGACTAACCTCATTTGTTACAAGTATCTGGCAGCGTGTGACACAAGCTAATCCTACCAACATTGACCAGACTGTTGAAATTGAATGCCTTGAACTTGTATATCTAGCTCAGGCAGTTAGACAACAATATGGTAAACTTCAAGATACGCTAGTTGCAGAAAAGAAATCCCTAGCAACAATTGATCTTCGTGAACGAGTTGATGCAATGGTCCTCAATATGCTTGCTGTAGAAACAGCTAAAACACATTCATGTACCATTCTCTCGTTGGTGTTTGATTATGATGACCGTGATGAGATGAAGGCATCTGATGAGTATCAATCCTTGGATGATAATTTCAAGTATGCGTTGGAAAAGTGGTACAATCCACACTACCAAGCCGAGGCTGATGATGACACTGATGGTGATACGGATGAGGAGAGTAATGCTAGTGATAGGCCATCGAAGAGGTCAAGACTTAGTGACTAAATCTAGTTGTTTTGATATACCATTACCTTACCTGTCTACTAAACGAATCAACTCTCAGCTGCACCCTGTGATGCAGCCTCAGCCTTATAAACCTCCTGTCTAAGCCTATAAAATGTGTTGGCTAAGAAGCCATTCTGAGGAGACGAACCACGTGTATTAACAGCCAATGCCGCTGCAAAAATCTGACACTCACTATCATTGTCATTACGTACCAACTCCCGACACACATAACGATTGTTATGCTCTTGTGCTTCAGGACCTTCAGTAGCAACCGACAATACAAACAGTCTACCCTCTTCACCATGATCTAGAATTGACTTGACGATTGTTGACACTTGACTCTGATTATAAAAAGGGCCGTCTTGCTCCTTCATCCACTGAAACATCAAGTATATCATCATGGACTTTTTACTTTGATACGGGATGATGTATCTTGGGGAAGTAGTGAAACCAGCTGTACCAGCAGAATCCCAAACTATTGCATCTCTTTCGGGATTGAAATTGATGTTCACATTGATTTCTGATAAGAAATCGAGTGATGCTGAGTCACTACCGTATATGGGTCCGATAACCTCACGATCTCCCCAATATAATACAGCATCTCGGTCAGCTTGAGGGTCTGTCATACGTGCCATTGCCATATCAGCTACATCCCTAAAACGATTGATGAGGACCCACATGGCAGATGGAATGAGTGTCAATACACTGGTGATATTATCCATTGGATTACCAGCAGCTTCGGCAACAATAGCCGTATGGCCTTGCTGGGCATCTAGCTCTTCTTGTGCTAAAGCAGCTAGAGTATCTGCATGCAAGTCGCCACCTGGCCTTGTTTCAATGTACCACTTCCTAAAAATCAACCAACGAACAGTCTCGGTTCGAGTACATACTGGCACAATACAAAACCCATACCTTTCAGGATCCTCAGCGTTTAGACTGACAACAAAATCATCAAGTGCTTCTTTGAATTGATCATCGGTATAATCATTTATATTCGCTTTAACTCCATTGACGCCATAAAACCAATTATTAATCCTTTCCATCAACATAATTGCATTCAGACGATCTTGTTCTGGCGTCTGCAATGGATTCCTTCCAATATTCTTATTGATGGTTTTCTTTTTAGTACGGTGTTGACTTGGCGTATTGGGTCGACCGGGGGGTATATTTATATTGATCCTATACTCCTTTTGTCTAAAGTTTGTAATACCCCAGCTAATAGTTTCTTCGACCGAATCCTCTTCATCACTCTCACTACCACTACCATTCTCCATGTAATAAAAATATTCACCCAGGCCTTGGATATTATTATTATTATTTACTACGTTACCGTCTGGTGCTTCGTTTGGTAATTGGATCGGTAATTGTGCCGCAATAAATTGAGGTAGTATACCAATACGCACAACAATAGGGTTATTTGGGACAGCAGCTCCATCGACACCCTCATCAACATTACCACCAATACCGTCATTATTGGGGATATCTGCACCCTCTTCTTCATTATTGTTGCCATTGTTGGAATTAGTTGCGTCCTCATCCAATACATCATCAGGTAAATCATCATCATCTGAATTAGCAATATTATTGTTATCGACATCCATTACAAATGCATCATCATCAGCATTTGCAGTATCCGGGCCCTCGACCGAAAAATCAGCATCATTTACCAACAACGCTGGAACAACCTCTTCGAAATTACAATTGTATTGTCTCATGATACTAAGAATACGGAGAGGGGTAACATAATCATAGTCCTTGACCAACTGCTTATACATTACCTTAACATGAACATTTGAATTTGCACCACCAAAGTCTCGAATGAGACTATTTAGCAGCTGTTCTTCTTGTTGCTCTTTACTCCGTACTGTAGCTTCATTGTTATTATTGGTTGATGTTGTGTTGGTATTGTCATTGTTATTTGAGGGTGCACTAATATTGTTGCTCGCAGGTGCTGCCGCAGCAGCGGGTTTAGGCGCAGGTGCTTTCTTGGAAAAGAATGAGAAGAGATTCTTCTGTTTAGGTGGAGGATTTGTAGACTTGGCCATTGTATAACTTTCTGTTTTCTGTTGTGGTATACTTATTAATAAACTGCTACTATGTACCTTTCAGCTAGGATTTTATGGTATGGAACTTTTAAGAAACTTCTCCAACTACCAACCTGCATCGTCGAAGACTTGGTATATGGCTTCTCCTCATCCTACTAAAGATGCCATTCTATACTGCATGTGCAGTAATTGTATGATGACAGTCTTGCTTCTTAGTAATATAAGGCACAACAATGAAATGCAAAAGATGAATTCAAAGTTACTACATGCCCTACCTAAACAATTTTCTAGACATACTTATACTTTCCTTACATCAAATGTTAGCATTCACTATGCCCTGCCTATCTGGTGTGTAGTCTAGGTAACGGTATAAAGTAACATAATTAAGATTGAGAACCAAATATTTGGAAGGAAACATACTATTTAGACTTATGTTACTACTAAAAGGCTTCCTAACTTTGTACAAACATCGCCTCTTCATGGAAGCAACGAATACTTGGCGCAGTTTAGCTCAATTTACTGAAAAGTTACAAATGTCCAATGATGGGCAAATCTGCGTCGTAACCAAGGGGAACAATCTCCTCGTGGACCATAAGTCCAAGGATACCGAACATAGCAGCACGTCCGTTGTTCAACTCAATGGCACGCTTGGAAAGCTTGGTCTCTTCATCAAAGTCATCCCATCCGAAGTCAATGTATCCGTTACGGAAGTCACCAACGTGTTCATTGCCGGTTCCCTCAACGTCGCGCATGAAGCAGCACTCCAACCATCCGATGAAGCAGATGATCTGTCCCTGTCCCTCGAAGGGGATGGCGTTGTCACCGATAAGGGCGGCAATACCGTTGGGGAAGGAGTCGAAGGAGTCTCCGGAGTAGTCAATGTCTCCTGGAAGGTGGATTCCGGCACGGGTGATGATGTTACCAAGGAAGGCAAGCTGAGCAATACGTCCGTGCTTGATCTCGACGTAACGAAGACGGTCGAAACGTTCCTGGGTGACATCTCCGGAAAGCATACCGAAGGGATCGAAGAATCCAAGTGGGGGCTGGGCACCAAGCTCGTCTATAAGTTGTTGAAAGAAGAGAAGTAGGCATGTGAGTATAAAGTTCAAGATAGAGTGTTGTCATTGACACTGATGCCAATGTATAATATCAAACAATGAAAATGCAATGCAATGAACTACTTACCCTCGAAGGCGTTGACGGCGGTGGTGGTCTTGGCCACAGGGGCAGGGGCGAAAGCGGCGGCTGAGCCGATGATGGTAGCGATGATAGCAGACTTCATTTTGATTTAAGTTGTTATTGGATAAGATCTATTGAAATTATGAGCACAAAGATGTGGGTGGTGGGTGAACAATGGAGGCGAACAAACAAAAATCTGCCGATCTTTTCAAAGATTTGGATCTTCCTCAACTGCAACTTGGATACCTATAAGTAATTGGGAGTCTTTACGAAATGGAACACCACGCAGGCAGGGAATTTATGAGGTCTACAAAGATTCCAGTCATCGGATTTACCCTAGGATACTTCCCATCTAAAAAGATACTTACTCTCAACCTCTGTTGAGGTCTTAAGCATGCATAATGAATATGTTATGAGGTACACATGATGTGTGTCTAAGAGTTAGGCTGAGGATGATGGTGCTCATAAGATGTATACTATATATCGTTGTTGGCGCTGAGGTTGCTTTTGCATTTATTTCTCCTACCAGAGAACAAAATTATATATGCAACAATTACAATGATCGCACGAAATATCAATTTCAATTGCATGCTACACAATCATCAACCAATCCTCTATTGGAACTCATGAAGGTTGTTACTAGCAACAATGATAAAGAGGAAATAGATTCTATACATGATTTTGATGTAGATCTAGCCAATGAAATACAAGAGGCTTTGCAATCAAGTGTAGGAATAGTGGAAGAAGAAGATACTAATATTAATAATATAGATGATACAACAATAGTTGACAAAGCTAACAGTAGAGAAGATAGAGGCAAATTATTACAACCTCATCCCCCGAGTTCCCCACCGCCACCGCGTCGAGTTATCAATGTAGATGATACAACAATAGTTGGTAGAGATAATAATAACAGAGAAGAAGAAAATGGTAAGAAAACTATATTATTAAAACCTCATCCCCCAACTACGCCACCGCCACAGCGTCGGAATACCAACAGCAAACCAGTTCTTCCGCCACATACCGCCTTGTCTCAAGTACTTGCTAATCAATACAGTATTGATCTCAATGATATAGTCGTGCCTTTATCTACTAAAGGCAACAGCAAAATAACTGCCGAAGATGTAGAGTACTATGCATGGAAAATATCACAACCACCATGTACCACAGAAGCATTAGAACTAGCTTATTCATTTGATATGGATCTTAACGAAATATATGATGATGAGGATAGAGAGACAATAATGGATATAGATGATATACAACTTTTTAGAGATCATTCAAGTTCACTAAAGATGAGTTCTCAGATATTTGTTAGTAAGAATGGAAGTGTACATAAACTTGATAATGATACACAGTTATCAAAGAAACGAATGAGTAAAATGGGTGCATTAGATGAAAGATTGGAAGCCAAGATGAACAAGTTGTCCCAGAAAGCTACAAAAGTAGTAGATCAGATAAAAGATTCAGTGACTGATGGTGTTCTACAGCAAGTTCAATCTGTAGTTCGGGTCAATATAAATGGGCAAACAACTGCAACTCAACATGAATATAGTAGTGTACAAGACTTTGATGTAGATTTAGCTAGTGAAATAGAGGCAGCTTTATCAATGGCAAACATTGAAGAGACTGTGGAGGATGACACAACCATGGCAGCAGTGGAATCAGAAACAATAGAAGATGATGATGAGACATCCTCGCCTGCTGTCTTCAGTCCAGAAGAGTTGCAATCGATGACATGTGTACAATTGAAAGTGCTATTGAAAAGAAGAGGTCTAAAGGTATCAGGAAAGAAGTCTGTATTGGTTGAGAGATTGATAGATGATGATAGTAATGAGGAGGATACTGCTGTGAACGATCACGGTGATGAAAGTAATAGCCCCCTGTTCTTTGCAAATCTCCAGTAGTAATAATGTAAAGTAAGCTAGCTAATGTATATACATATTAGATCCTTGCAAACTTAATTTACATGCCGTACTACGATAATTCTACAATACCAAAACAAAACTCCCTCGACAGAGTTTAGGTATTCCTATTCTCTCCTCCTCGATCTTCTACTCTTTGCCTGCTTTTTTAGACACAGGAGGAGGTTTATAAGGATTAGTTGTATGCATCCAAAGACTTGTAGCCGCCAGTAACCCACCCACAATCTGATGTGCACGGATACCCGAACCGCCCAACATAGCTTGGAATATACCTGATAGAAGTAGTCCAAATATTAACGCAAATCCCTTTCGTACACTGCCTGCATGTTTAGTGACCAAACCAACAAGTATACCCCCGATTGAGTTCGTCAATACTGGTATAAATGTCTCGGGAGTCCAATTCGAAAAGAAGGTACCAGATCTTATAATGTCTCTACCAGATGAACTCATAACGAGATTTGCTAGTAGAAGTATCACACTTGCTGCACCTAATTCAATGCTGAATAGGTAAACATCCCTTGGAGGTCGTGTCACAGTAGCTTTTGTTGACCTTCCCTTCTTTCCCCAAACTTTGGAAGTGCCTCCTTGGGTACACCTTTGGCAACATGCCCCAGCAATCCCACTGATAAACGATGCAAGCAAGAGTGGTATAACTCCATGAGTGACACGTCTACTTGCGCCACTTAATGAAAAAGACCCTGACATGCTCTTGAATGCACTTCCAGATAGAAGCGACTTAAAGGCTTTTGGATTCAATATTTGTTCAATAACAAGAGTTGATGTAATCAATATACAAAGTGAGAAAACTTGCATAGACGATTGCCGTTTGCCCAGAACAAAGTAACAACTCAATGCTGCCGATAATATTTTTGTCTGGTTGAGCACATTGAAGGTCAAAGCCTCAAGATTCTGGTATGCCATGAGTGCAGCAATATTTTGTATAGTATATAGGAATGCAGGTATCCCTGCTAATGCAATCCAAGTCTTTCTTGACCAATCATTATAATCCTTTTCTCGAGTCTCCTTCGTTGTTCCTGTAAAGTATATGGTACCGGCAATAACAAACTTTACAAGTTCTTGTACTAATACTACACTACTCCTGACAATTGTTTGGGGTGTATACTTTCGAACTAGTATAGGTTGAATACCAAATTGGATAGCAAGGAGACTCATGCATGTAATTGCGGTTTTACTTAAACCACCTTCTTGCTGTTGCTGTATTTGTTGATTACTACTAGTACTAATAGATGTGCCCTTATTAGGTTTGGTAACTACATTTTCAACCACTGGTTTTAAAGTATAATGAGAGACTGAGGAGGCTGTAGACGGTGCACCTTCAGTTTCATCCGTATGGGGAAGTGTAGTATGTGTTGATGTGGGGTATAAATACTTATTAGCCCGACGACGTGTTGCAACCGCACCCCCTCGTTCATTTAAATGTAAACTATCCAGGTTGATCCCATGATGGGTTGGTATTGATGCTGATAGTGGAGATTTGCATAATACTGTTTGAGTGGTTAGCAATGCGAGTAGTGTGATTAAGAAGTTCCCCCTCTTCTTGTAGCAGCTGTTATATGATAATTTGTTGGACGCCATGATTAATTTATGGTATGATCTTAGCTAGCTAGCTGTGTTGTCCTGCAGTAGGATGGATAGTGATATGAGATTCCTGATTTAATTTGTGGTGTTGTGATTGCAAAGAAAACCGAACTCAAAAGTGTTTGTGAGACGACGTCCGATTTCGATGGATTCTCTCAAAACCTAATTCGGTTGGCAACTAGCACTCAAGTAGATGATGTTAGAGCTGTTGTGTTCTTATATAACCCTGATACGTCACGATAGCCCTGCCCCAACTACACCCCATCATCATTGTTGAACGTAAGTGTAGAAATGAGATTCAAGCATGTCTGATTTTAGAGACACATGTCATCACCACGAATTATGGCTTTATAGCAAATCGTAGCGGAGAGTAAGTAGATTTGCTGTATCATGATACCAACAGCAGTAGTACCTAGGCGGATAGTGCCAGTTCTAGCGACGGCGGGAGGCAGTACTTCTTCTCTTAGGTCCGCTGTTTCAAATCCACATATAACTCGTCGATCTATACATCTCACATCACAATGTGCACCATCTTGCAGTAAACTAGTCGGAAATGAACAATACAATCATTCAAGTAGTAGTATAATAAGCAGCAGAAGAAGAATATCATATGGTATTATGCAGCAATTGCAAGGAAACGTCGCGATACAATCATCTATGCGGTATCTATCGTCCTCCACTGCTACAAAACCAAAAGTATTGTTGCAACATAGTATAAGATCCAAGTCTGCAAAACAACCATCAACCGCTTTGAGAATAGAAAAGTCTGATAGTATTCATTTGCAACATAACAATAATATAAATCAAGTGCACAATATGATTGATCGCAAAATACGGATAAAAAGGAGAGAGTCTAACATTAATAACGACAAACATGCATATCAAAATGACAAGCAACTAGAGAAATATAACATGAATGGATATAAGTACAGACTGCTCACAACTCCACAGTTGACAAATGATATGATAAAGCTTCCAAAAGAGCATATAGATGATGAAGAAAGTAGCAGTCTTCACAATACCACCACAATTTCCACACCTACACCTACTATAATATCAGCTCACATAATTGCAAAGGAGAATCATGATATACAACAACTAAAAGAACAATACATTAATGATGCAACAAATGACGAATATAACAAGAAGCACTTTCCAAAAGGCGTTAGAGATACTGTTCTATCATCAAAATGGTGGCAATCTCTCTTTGGTAATACTCAAACATCTGTATCACAATCGGCGACCAATTCATTAATGTCAAAACATCCAAACTCGTTTCAATCATCATCCATGCGTAATAGACGATCATCAATCTTGTTGGAGGAAATTATCAATAATAAAACATACACTGGAGTACCATCATCAGATGAGCAACAACAACAGCAAAGTATTGAAGTTGAAGATCAAGATAATGAAGGTATCTCGGAAAGGATACGAGTACGGTCAGTCCAAGCAGCTTCTTCGATAGATGTAGTAGCAGTCCTAAGTAAAGTCTTTGGCGGTGGCTCGGCATCTCAATATACTAAAGAACATCCCCTATCTGACTTCTTTGCAACATCACCTCCACTACGGCATGTCTTTGGACGGACCAATATCATTATACAACTGTCTCCGCCACCGATGAACTGTTCTACATCACTTTCACAAAGTCAACCTCGATATGTAGCCATCTACCGTTTTGGTTCAGTAGTATTCTTCAACTTGACAACAAAAGAATCATCAAGATTATTAGATCAAATCAAAAAGCATTCGGTGGATCCAATAGCTACTGGATTTGAAAGACGTGAACACTTCGAGGTGGCATTACAACCACAGTTAGAAACGGCAACCGGGAAGATTGCTCCTGATCGTGCCATGGTACGTGAGTTAGACATGAATACAGTTGGTATTATATCTAATATTATGGGTCAAACTGTAGCACTTGATTGGCATAATGATACGGTGGATGAACTTCTTGCAAAATTTTCAAGTGTAAACTCATCAGTGGAACGAACCGGTAGTTTTACTTCCATTGAAAGACATACATTATTTCAAGTAGTCGCAAGGAATAATAAACTAGTTTATTCATTGATATGGTTGGCAAGTTGGGGATTAAGGATAGATCTGATACTGCCTGGCATTTAAGCCAGTATGAACAGTTACATGAGGATATGAGGAAAGAGTTTGATTTAGATGAACGATTTCGGAATGTTGAATTCAAACTTGATCTTATACAGCAAAATGCCAAGTTCTTCCTTGAAGTATTACATGCTCAAAAGTCAAACACATTGGAGTGGGTGATTATTGTGCTTATTTCATTTGAGTGTGCACTGATGATACTGGAAATGAGTGGCTGGGGTCCAAAACTACTTACTGGAAGTTGGTGATAGTACCCATATCATACAAGTAAAGAGGGTACCATTCGAAGTCATTTTGCTTGACTGTGAATGAGTGAATGAGGCTGATCAATTCCGGTATCCGTCATGCGACATCACCAGACAAAATGATGTCTGATCAACTCGTGATCACATCTCCTCATCAATTTACTCGTATTGGCCGGTTTAATAGTTAGAGGTCGTTGGACCTGATTCGACAGGCCATATATGCTACCTCACTACTCCTCATAAAAGGTCAATCTCAAACAAATTGCAATATAAAAAGGCAACTATTACACATTGCAACATGTCAACATCTATCCAAGGTCGAAGACGATGCCGACGTATGTCAAATGAATTAGCTGGATCCGTTAGGCTCGATCAACTACGTCAATTGCAAAGCCAACTGTCAGAACTAATAAAACATGATGACAAACTAGATGAAGATATTATTCATATAGATGATATTGACGATTCATATACTTCATCATTATCGACGTCTTCCCGAGAACGATGTATCTCAGACGGTGCTTCCATCGGCGGCAATGATGATATAGAATCGGGCATGATAACGACTGTATATAGACCACAACGCCATCAGCAACATACATATGATGTTGATCCTCCTACACCTATCAATCACGGGCAATCGTCCACTACATCATCATCCGTGAGCCCGATAGGTAGTGATAACTCTGCAGATGAGAACGAAAGTATTTCATTATCTGATAGAACAGCAAGAACAATCAGTACACGCGGGTGTAGTAGCAGAGGTACCCGTCCCACATTGAGACGGCGGAGTTCGTCTCTATTCAAGAAGGATACCAATGGCAATAGAAGGAGTATCCGTCACCTACCTACATATGACTTTCTCCGTAAAAATAATGATAAGAAGGAGGGGAGAAGTTTATTACCAAATGGTAAATGGTGGCATACGGTATTTCTCTTCTCATTGATTAGTGTGATTGCATGTATCTTGACTCTCTGGTTGCCGTATCCTTTTGGTGCTCGTATGAACTCAGAGCAAGTTGCAGCAATGGGATATAGTAAGGGGTGTCAAGGAGTTCAGACATGCATATGCCCAAGGGAAACTATATGCGCTGACGATGTGCTAAGCATGATCTTCTTGACCATTGCTAGAGCAAGTGCATGGTTCTCTTATCCTCTATACATGTTACTATTCTTGTCAAAAGCAAATAACCTGAACAACTTTCTACAAACAACAGCATTAAGATGTTGGATAAACTTCTCTGACTATCATCATGTTCATTCCTTATTTGGTATTATTGTTGGATTTGAGAGTACAAGTCACTCTTTCTTTCATATCTTGAGATGGGTTCGGCGGAATAATGATATTCAGGTATGCATATATCACGTGTCATAAACGTCCTTCTCTCATTCTGAGATCTAACTTTTTCTCCTCTTTCTTCTGTCATCTCAACTACAGCTGCTCTGGACAAGCCAAACGGGAATTACAGGATTGATTGCCATCGTTGTATGTCCATTCATCGTCTTACCCATGACAGTGCTCTTCCTCAAGAAGCGAATGTCATTTGAGTTGAGAAAAGGACTTCATTATCTCAGTGTCGTATGGGCTGTAGCTTTAATGTTTCATGCCCCACAACGTATCTTCTGGCTCATTGGTGTACCATTATTTATATACACTGCCGATAAGATGGTAGAATTTCTTCTCAAGACGCATTTAATCGAGTCGGCTCACTTTGGAAGGCTAGGTGATACATCTTGTATCATTTCGTTTGAAAATCCCCCTGGCTTTGGAAAGCAAAACACAGCTTATGTGTACTTGATGTTGCCCTGGATGAAAGCCCGCTTTTTTTTACCTTAGTTTGCCTTTATTGATTGCCCTTGCATATCATATGTACTAACATATGTTACAACCGTCTCTCTTTCGTCTTCGTAAATCGTTATAACGCGCATCTTCCAGATCGAAGTATGAATTCCATGCATTCACAGTATTTCCATGTTCAAAGCCAAATCACTCTTCTATATGCATTCATGCGTGTGGGGGCTGGACAGGGAAACTAATGGAGGCCATATCTACCCCAACACATAAGCCAGCATTCATCATAGGTCCTTACTTGAGTCCCTTTAGCTCACCAGCAATGGATAGTGAGAACTTGGTTGCTGTTGCATCTGGAAAGTCCGCGTTAGTATTGTTTTGTCATGTGAATTCAATATCCCACATCGGTATCCCCGTTGCAAGAATAAAAGTGACCACACAGATGGCGCCGAATCAATGTTGGGGAAGAGACGCCCGCCACGCTGTGTCTGATATAAAGTTGATATGGTTTTGACTACTTCATTTGGTCTTATGTGTCTTTTGATTGTATCTACAACCCACATGCACTAACATGTGTTATAATCATCTCTCTCTCTCTCTCTTATCATCATAAACTGTGAAACGCGCATCTTCCAGGAATAGGAGTAACACCAGCCATCTCCCTCATAAAACAGTATTCGAGTACAAGCAGACGATTGAACTTGGTGTGGATCTGCAGGGATGCGGGGTTGGTAGAGCATTTCTTACAGAATGTAGAATTCAGTAGAGATGGATACTCACTTGTCTACTACACTGGAGATCGACAGCTTATTTTACAAGAAGATATGCCACCGAATGTTTTCATCTTTACTGGAAGGCCCAACTTAACCCGAACTATTGCTGGTATCATCTCCTCTATTTCGACAGGCCTTGGCTTACCAGAAGAGCTAGGTCAAGTGTTATCCAGAACACCAGCGGAGGTACGATCCAAGCTCTTGCTTGAGAAAGCACTGTCCATATACACTATGGATCAGCTGTACGAATATACTGTGAATGCTTCCAATCATTACAGTGGAAATCTCAGGCCTCAGGTGGTAGCTTCATTTGAAGGCGTGATGTCAACTATGCGGCATCTACTAGGAAGTGACTTTGATTTAGTTAAGCTTGAGATTACAAGACACTTCAATAAGATAGATACTGAAGGGGATCGTCAGATCAATCGCACTGACTTTGAAGCCTTCTTTGATCTCATGCTCACCACTGATCAGAATAACTCTATGGTCAACATTAAGCGTGGTCTTGAGAGGATGAGCACATGTCGAAACATGTTCGAGTCTAGTGCGGATGTCAAGAAGTCAGATTCTGCTGATGAGTTTGGTATCAAGAAGTATTTACAAGGCGATGGCAAATTCTCGGGAAAGAATTGGAACATGTTGTATTGTGGAGGTTCCCAGCCAGTGTTAGATCAGCTAAAGGACTTCAAGCACAAGTTTGGTATTGGACTGAGTATTGAGAAATTTGATTGGTGAGAAGTTTTACCATCTAACACTCTGAGATCACATAACTAATAAGCTCTCTAGAGGTATAACGATGTCTTACTTATACATAGCTAGATTTATATCTACATACAAATCAACGTCAACTTTGTCCACCATCAATGATAGGTGCACACCCCGAACTTTACATTGTATTTTCATCTTCAGTGTTCAAAAGGGGGCTTGTGGATTTCTTCAAAACGTTCTTCTGTTATTTGCCAAATCGAGTATTATGTACAAGAACGATTCAAGTAAGTCTATGGTTGACTGACCGTATATAATAGTTTATACACTCTCTCATAAAGTCCAAGGTAGGCCGCCATCAGAGTTGACAGTCTGTTTGAGGATAGGTAGAAAAGATAAAAATTAGTGCGTACGAAGAATCAGTATATGATATGAGGCAGTCAAGTACATCTCTGTCATAAAACTAACTTACCGGAATGGAATGCAAGGCGGTCAATGCCGAGTATCCCAACATTCCTATTACAAATGCTCCTACAAACTGAACTATATCTTCCACACCAAGGTCATTGCCTCCCACCATTGCAACGCGTCTCATTTCCACATACTGCTTACTCCTCTCGGAGTCTTCTAAAAAGTACCCAACTTCTCGGGTTGCATACTACTCATAATTAATATAATACAACATGATTTAATATAATATATTAAACATCAAGAGACAAACGTTGATTAGTGACTGAGGCCAATACAAAAAATAAAAAAAAATAAAAAATAACATATGATATGTACTAACCTCTTCTGTATGTCCTAGGGCGATATACTTTTCAATGAGCTCACCCCTAATAGTATCCATCTCATTCATTTCAGCAACAGTAAGAGAATTTGATGGCATAGTTGCAATATTGTCATTGCTACTTCGAGAATTACTATTACTACTACCAACCGTGGCAGATGAAAGGGAGGTTGTAGAATAATGTTGTTTTTTTGACGATGAGATTGAAAAGGCTCTTCCTTCGTGGAGGGCGCAGGCCGCTACTACTAGATTGGTAAAGAAAGATTTCATATTGATAATAATTATTATTTGGTATTATGATGGCTACCATTTGCAACAAAACCAATGACAACAGCTGAATGACATCAAATTCCGCAGCTGGGATGTCAAGAATTTTAGGTTTAGGTTGACCAGAGATTAGTCATTACTTGAGGTTTCGATGAACAAGAAAGAACATACTTGATGCCACCCCAAACTTCACACCACATGAATTTTTGGCACTAAATCCACTGTAGTGCCTTTAATAGTGGGATCTAAGAGATGACTTAATAGAAAGATGTGATCTCCTTTACATCAATTATCAATTTCTAATGACAAACTAGACTGATATAGTCCAAGTGCAACATGGATAAACAGAAAACATCAAAAAACGCCCATATTCAGCATGTATCAGATGAATGGAGATATAGTCATGGTGTGCAATCACAGAGGATCATCAAAAATGATCATTCAACATTATATAGGTACATAACAAGATGATAAACACTCAAAACACATTTCTAGGGGCTACTAACCTACTTTTGATGCCACTTGTTGCCAGGTGCAAGATTCACAGCCCCTTTACTCTGTCACTACAAGAGATACGCCTACGTCTACGGGTCTGCAAGGAGAAATGCAAGTACTTTAGGAAGCACGGTATGAAGTATAGGCGTAAACATCTGAATGAGAGGCTTAAGGCTGCTCAGGATCGGGAGGATGAGGAAGCTGAAAAGAAGATTCTTGCCATCATCCAGCGGGAGAAAGATAGATCTTTCTGGAGACGTCTCAACTACGCTATGGGTAAGCACAAACGAGGCAGAGGAGTTAGAGTAGTGCACTCTGAAGACGATTTTGGTGCAGATCCAATAGAACATAATTCCAAAGCGGTGGTAGAGGAAGCAATCTGGAACGAAATACATAAGAAGAGATTCTTCCTAGCTGAGGAAGCACCAATCTGTCAAGGGAAACTGCGAGGAGACTTCGGATACTGTGCAATCTCACCCACAGCTAAGGCTGTACTGGATGGTACTTACGACTATCCCGACGACTTTGATGAGGCTACGAGGGAACTATGTGAAGAATGCGCTCGTATACGGCTTTCGGTTCCTGCTAGATCGGTCAACACGCTCATAACGAGGGAAAAGTGGCAGGAGAAGTGGAGCAAGGCAAAAGAGGAAACCTCCTCTTCAGAGTCTGGGCTACATATGGGGCACTATAAAGCAGGTGCACAATGTCCAATTGTCTCACATCTACATGCCCTTTTCACTTCAATAGCTCTGCGAAGAGGCATCGCACCCAAACGTTGGTCTAGAGGGTTGTCTGTCATGCTAGAGAAGATGTTCGGCTGTACACTAGTCAAGAAGCTATGTTCTATCCTACTGATGGAGGCCGACTTCAACTATGCTAACAAGGAGATATACGGCAACAGAATGTTGTATAACGTCAGAAAGTATGGGTACATGGCAGAGGAGATATTCAGTGAGAAGGGAAGAAT
>Ga0214479_100514_pt1 | contig 22202 bp, 23 predicted proteins | sample M1_20Mar14CPVII9_5_FD_165054 | JGI IMG/M metagenome (GOLD analysis project Ga0214479, IMG submission 165054) | Marine eukaryotic communities from Monterey Bay, California, United States - M1_20Mar14CPVII9sort6BwellE14 | ecosystem: Environmental > Aquatic > Marine > Unclassified | place: USA...
AAGAAGGGAGAGAAGAAGACAAAGGTGGAGACAAAGGAAGAAGCTCCTGCAAAGAAGGTTCGTGTAAAACCTCATCAGGTTGTAGTTGATCTGGTTTAGAGTAGTGGAATTGTATTGTATTAAGGTCAATGTATAGACGCAGTAAATACTCCTTTTGGTTTAACATGCTCTATCTGCCTAAATGCTTAGTGCCTTAACCTCTCTCAACAAAAATACGGTATCCTATCTTTGAAGTGTGCTGATTGCTGATGAGAGATGCCTATCGTGATACTCAAGAGCTCTCTTGTGTCCTTTTCATAACATATCAGACCGGCTGACTGTGATGTATTCGCTGTCTTCTTCCGTAACATTTCATTCGGCGGCAGTCAACTTCTCTTGTTACCACCTTTATGCTTATTGATAAACTCTTTCCAAGATACACCATTCTTCAAGGGCTTGTAGGCGGCTACAACACTACCGAGAGGTTCCTCAAACAACTCTTTGGAAAGTTTCAGAAAGCCTGCTTCTGTACTCAAACGCTTGACAAGATGTGAAGCCTGCTTGGCAATCTTTTGAGCCTTGTCTGGATTCTTTTCGGCCCACTCAAACTTGGCCTGTAGATCACTCAAATCGCCTCTGACTGGGACATAGTGCACCATAGGCTTCATGATACTATCGAGATAGTCTTTGGTTTGTGTCTCGTGATGGAACAAAAGACCCGGCATTGCTAATTTGTCTAGTGTATCAATATCAGTACCACCACTTCCACCAATATCAATAAGATACTTGTATTTGGAAAGCTCTTCATGAGACATAGATTCACCGATTGCTGAGATACCATACTCAACAAACTTATTGTAGAAAGCTTTGTTGTTGTCCTTGCCATTAACTGCACTTGTAAACTTGATATTTGCCCAAGGTAAGCCACCGCCTTTAGATTGAGTATGCTCGGCTTCGGATGTTAGAACAACTCCCTTCCACCGAGGAAGAAGATGATCATATACATCTCGTAATGCCTTGGTTGCATCAGTATTCTTCTTATCCTTCTTACCTTTAAGCTTGGGTGCCACATCGATATCAAAATGAGGCTTGCGGAGTCCGTGCATGACTCGATGCAAGAAGGACTGATCGGTACCACGCCAAATAACTTGTGGTATCAAATCCTTCCACTCTTGATTGCCAAATTCAATTCCTTGAGGATTACCCTTTGCCTTGGGCTTCAATAACTTGCATACTGATCCATGCTCAAGCCATTGATGGAAGCATGGAAGATGATTCCTCTCGGGTAACGGCATGGCAATAGTACTTGGCACAACTGGATGCTTGAACACAGACCCTAATTGCAACACGGGAGGGAAGTCATTCGACACACATGACTTGCCTTGATGATTATGGTAGCACTTGCTCTGTTCAAACTTGTACTGAGGATAATCATTCGAGGCAAGGACAAAGACAAACTCGGATGCCTTTGGATTGAACCTTTCAGGATGCAACCTCCTCAATGAGTTCGTCATGACAGTTCGGATTCTTTTGAAGTGTGACGCTTCCCACTTGATCTCGTCAGTGTAGAGAAAGTTGAACTTATCTTCCTTTGGATCATAGATTACAACTGCAACGCTATCATCATACACGTCAAAGACTTGAAGAGCATTCTCAAGTGTATAGCTTGAAACTGTTGAGTCAGCAGCAAGAGATACTGCCTTCTTCTCGGTGGTAGAAGCCTTATCCTTCTTCTTGTCTTGATGATGAGCATGCTGCTTGATTTGACGAGTCTCTTCACCCTTTACAACTCCACGAGGTTTGACTAGAGATGGCTTTGTCTCTAATCCTTTGGATGGCTTGTGTTCGGTCGACCCCTCTGGCGACCTGGTATCAAGCTTGGCTTTGGCAGTAGCAATCGATGGAAGAATCTTCTTGACCACTTCCTTAACATCTACTATATGCTCATCCTTTTTTATATCACTTGGTTGGCTAGATTTCGCTTCAGCTGACTTGATTGTATCTTCTTTGATACTGGTATCCTTGATAGGGTTGGCTACTACTGCCTCATTGGCCGAGGAAGAGTCTTCTACCCCATTCTCATCCGAGACGACAGAGTTGTTCTCCAGCTGTTGAGTAGTATCAACCTCAGGTAAACTTCTTCTCTTGATTGTGCCCATTAACTTGATATCTTCCTCATCGTCTTCGTCTTCATCAAGCCCATCGACCCAAGCTCCCTCATCCTCGTCATCTCCTGAAACCTCCTCAGTATTGATATTGACTGCGGTATCCTCTGCAATATCCTTCTCGTCAGCATCAGCACTGCTTCCACGAAGACCATTTACCTTGACAGTATCAATCCAATCATGTGCACTACTCAGTAAATCATGTACATTACTTTTACCCCATTTTACATATTCATGTAAATTTGCAGCCATTTGTCTATCCTCTTCTGCATCTGACGCAGTCAGCTGCAAGAGAGTTGGTATAGTTGTTAATATCATTCATCAATTCCGTAGCATCGGGCACTTTGGGTATATAATCAGCAACATTCATTGCCAATGATTCTGGTAGGGTAAATGTAACTTCTTCTTCCTCGGCTTTAGTTAATTCCTCTAATGCTTTGATAACCTCTTCAGAATCAACTGCCTGTAAGCTTCTGTGTGTCGGATCCATTGCAGTAGTTCCACCCATACCTAGCTTAGAACGTTGTAACAACTCCTTAGCTCTTGATATATGCATACTATACTGATTACTATGATATTGTACATATATATTCAATGACATTACAATGAAGGTAAATGTATATGCCAAGATATGAAATAAGCTAGCAAATTTTCCATACGGTTGTTTGGTAGTAGGACGTTGGATTGTTGTAGTTCGTACCTTGCCATTATTCTGATATTCTATTTTGATACCTTTATTAATTTGCTTTGAGTTTAACCATAGTACATTGTCAGCAGTACTGATGGAGTTACCGCTGTTGATATTGTTTGGATTTGCAATGTTAGTTGGGACTGCAAGGCCGGGACGAGAGAGACGCCTGATTGCCATGATATAGGATGAATTGCAGTCGAATTACTATTATTGTTATTAAAGGTTTCTGTGTAGGTACTGCCTTCATCATATCGATATAATTGATATAATGAGGCTGTAGATGATGGGAAGAGGTTAGTGGTGGAAAATCTTCTCCTCATCATTACTGCCAATAAACTGCCTTCTTCTTACACGACACTGTTAGGATTGTATACCGAAATTGTTTATCAGTGGATAAGTAAGTAGAGGAAACATCAGTAAAGAGAAACGGCTAGGCTAAGATGTGTTGCCGCCGAAATAGCTCCTCATAGTGGATATACGGAGATAATGACTACGATAAATAGGCATATCTCTCAACTAATGGGCGTCACTCGACCATCACAAATTGAAGCACTGCAATAAATATTAGAACCGATCTATACTAAACTAATACTACATTAAACAAGCACAGAACACTTCTTGAAACTCACCAGTAGCGTGATGTCCTACTATTGCAATGGTGGGGGGAGGTGATAGAATTCAAGAGAGGTATCTTGCAACCTCCACGAATTACGAATTGAATGCAAATCAACTAACTACTATAATTTATAATAATGGTGTTGTGACCTGATGTCCTACTACTACTTCATTGGCACAATCTATATTCGCCCGTACAAACAATACATCAGTTTCACACTGCCGGCGGCGGGGCGGTGGTCATATTCCGGAGTTATAAGTTGGAAGCAAAATTGAACACACCATGTGAGCACAAAGTTTTGCCAACTCAAAGAATAATAAATGATGGCATAGTATGTCCCCCAAAATAAAGGGGTATGCCATATTACCGTGATACATCGGTATAATGCATATTAAATTGGCGGTGTTGATATATCATTAGAACAAGGGACAAGGTAGTACGAGCAAATATAATAATGTATGATATAGAAATTCAACTTTCAATTCGACATCCTCGCGGGTAGGTGATGTTTACAGAGCGCTTCCACTTCTGCATCTACTGGTAACATTTCAATATAATGATATACATTAAGAACACCGCAAGTGTACAAAACTTTCAACAATGTGTCAAGAAGAAATCATTCACATCAAACTCCTATTACCAATTAGCAACAACATCTCAAATGTTATTCAAATGAACTAACGCTGCCATCTATTAGTAGTATATTAACCTTGTGTACTTACCGTCCGTTGTAACATCATGACAACAGTATATTGGTGTGGGAGTGTTGATCGTAAGGATACCAAAGCGCGAGTCATAAAAAAATCACTTACGAAATTCCACAAATCTTACCTTTCCTATTACTAAAATTGATGACATCAAACGCCCTTCTCTCACCTTTCATAACATAAATAATATGAGCAAATCTGATAACATTTGTAGTGACGGTGCAGTATGTGAGGTGAACGCTATGTTACAAAATATGAGTACGGCGGATAAAGAGGAGGATATAGTATTGATATGCGCAAATTGTGGTAAAGAAGGTGATGATATTAACAATATATGCAACAAATGTAAGTTAGTAAAGTATTGTAACGCCGCATGCAAAAAGAAGCACCGACACAAACATAAAAAAGAATGCGGAGAACATCTCAGACTTGCTGCTGAGCGTGCCGCTGAGTTGCATGATGAAAAGCTCTTCAAACAACCTCCACCAGCATATGGAGATTGTCCAATTTGTTTCATACAGTTACCAAGACTTGAATCTGGGAGCACATATCAGACATGCTGCGGAAAAATTATTTGTAGTGGGTGTAGTTATGCATCAGTCTATGATAACCAAGGCAATAAAGTTGATAGTAAAACATGTCCTTTTTGCAGAACTCCAAAACCTAAATCAAATGAGGAAGCAGTAGAAAGAGTCAAGAGACGAATGGAGGTAGGTGATCCTTATGCAACCTACGATCTTGGATGTTCTTATCAAGATGGGGTATACGGATTGCCACAAGATTACAAGAAGGCATTAGAATTATTTCATCGGGCAGGAGAGCTGGGGCATGCCTTTGCTTACAACAACATTGGTTATGCTTACAATCATGGAAAAGGAGTAGAATTTGACAAGAAGAAGGCTCAGCATTATTACGAGTTAGCAGCTATGGTAGGGAATGTAGAGGCAAGGCACAATCTAGGCATTGGAGAGGAAAATACTGGCAATATCGATAGAGCAATCAAACATTACATTATTGCAGTGGCGGGTGGCTTCTCTGAATCTTTGAAGGTTATTCACGAGTTATACTCAGACGGACATGCAACAAAAGAAGATTATACCAAAGCATTACAATCCTATCAAGCATATTTGGGTGAGATTAAGAGTAAACAGAGGGACGAAGCTGCTGCTGCCGATGAGGATTATCGTTATTTTTAGTCAAAGTCAAATGATTGGCTATTCGTTTTATTACAACCTCAAAAAATAGTATATAAAGTCTTCTCTTTATGGGTTGTGAGGTAAACTGTAAATTAAGTAAACATGAAACAGATACGATGGCTTAATAGTGACGATTCCTCTCTATTGATCAGTAGTAACGATAATCTTCAGCCCTGCAGAACCCCATCCATTTGACGACTTTTGATTTCATCAAGTATTGAGCTTTTGTGTAATCTTCTTATGTTGCAGGTCATACATAAAACTTTGATGGCTCTAGCTTGACACCTCCCTTCCACTTGACTAGTATACCAATTTGATTCATATAACGATTGTAATCTGAATCTCTCTATAAGTACCTCGGCCCTCAACTTCCTAACTCCAAACTGCGGTATCGAATCTCTTGACTATAATTAACAACGTTTGTCATCACTGTATTCGATTTTGCCAAACGAATCTCAGGTCTGGAGTCTTTCGGTGGATGTATTTGTTAGATTTGACGAATCTCAACTCCCAAACACCTCAATTAATTATCTACTCAACATAATATCCATTGTTACTCCATTCCGATGCCGTTTAATATCATATACAATATATACTACTGCACACCATAAGACATAGCCTTGCCGTCCCTCTTAGTGATGCTTCCTCTACTTACTTTTTAACAGAGTCCGTGTTTGTGGTTGGTGGGTTATTGTGATGGATAATATGCATATGAATATGATAGCAAAAATGTCGATAGCTTTGAGACCTGATTTGCAATCACCAACTCTCTCTCTCCCTCAACTCCCGCCCCCCGTGCCAGTGTATTTCAAAGTAGCAATTGATCTTTCTCTCTTGAGTGTCATGTGACGGTAAAGATTATCCGGCTGAAGTTATTAACAGGGGGTTGGGATCTAATTGCAATACAAAAAATATACAACGTTATGATACCAAAAGATACAAGATTCAAAGACTAATATGTACTGTCTAGAGAGAGTAAACAAGAGGCGTAAGGCGTGTGATAATTGATAATTGTCATTCGATGATAATATGTAAGTGCCAAAACCGGGCCAAAACCTAGAATCCAGAACCGGAATCTATCCCCGGTATCTGTTTTCCTGGCACTCATGCAGTTTGATACGATGTCTCCACCGAGATAATCGATAACCAATAATTATAGTACTAAACATAATCATAAAGGAGAGGAAGTATGTGTAAACTTTTATATCATATCATACCTACGTACAATACAATACAAATAGGTAGTACACTGAGGTGTGAATAGTGAGACCACTATGCACTGTGTCCAGAATCCAGAATCCGTAATTTCGTTGAATCGCCAAAATAAGAGGTTCACTCCCCTTCACCATAAAAAGATAGTCTCTTTGATATTCTCCACGCTAGCGTGGAGAAACTATATCAACTACTACGGCGGAACCTAGCAATATAAAACCGTTGAGAAATATGGCAGGGGTGGTGTCATCTTCACCGTATAAATTGCCTTCTCATAATTTTGTTGAAGCATCAATATCACCATCTATCATCATCGATACACCTACTACCACCCATCATACACCTACCCCTGTCCATCATTTATTGCAATACCAATCATCAATATCATCATGTTGTTAGCCGATGCAACTAAGCTAGTAAGAAGTTTGTCCACTAATTGTTTGTCTCGCTCATCCGTTGTCGGCATAATGAACTGATCAATATATCTCTCTATTATTATTCTCTTCTTACAATAAACAGATTATGTCATCACCAAATTATGATACCACCCCACTCCCAGTCAACACCCAAGTGAAGGAGACTATTGCCAAAACCACCGCCAAGGCCATCATCACACGTTGTCCTAAGGCCATTTCCGCTCATGCGTTGAAAGCCGTTGAACATTTGCCATGTGTTAAGCAGCAAACGTCATACCTCCTCTCTCGTGATTTCCATCAAGGCAAAGTTGCAACTTTTCTCATCGATCCACACCTGCCGTGTATTGATGATATCCATACGAAGTACAAGAAATCTGGCAAGAACGGCAAGCTCAGGAACGACTTTGGCGATAAGGTTAAGTCGGCTTCTACGTGGGCATTGAATAAACTTGATGTTGATGCACTAATGGCTGATCTTACAGCGGACACTCTCTCCCCAGCCACCCCAAGTAAGAAGCCTTTCACCCAACAGCAAGCCGTAACTCCTGAACCGAAACCTTCTCGTTCTGCTGCTCAGCCCGTTGCTGCTGCTCCTCATACCACCGGCAAGTTGGTTAAGAGGAAGGTTTCCAGAGGTCATAGCAGGTTTGATCTCAGGCGTGATATTGACAACAACTCCTCTAAGCTCAGCTCTTTGGAGAAAGTTGCTGCCGATACTCTCAAATCTACTGCTAATCTTAGGGAGGAGTTCGGGCATGTTTATCAAGGGCTTGAGCGTCTTGGTCAGGGCCTTGTGGCTGTCAATCAACGTGTTGATCATGAGTCTGAATCACGTCGTGTTCTAGAGAAGAAGCACAATGTCCTAGAGAAGAAGTACGAGCATGAGTCGGAATCACGTCGTGTTCTAGAGAAGAAGCATGATAATCTAACAGATCGTGTGGATGAAGTTGAGGATGATTATAAAGACGTGGCGGTGGCTGCGGCAGGGAACTTTTATTTGATGGAGAAGATGCACAAGGCTTGCAATGCTGAATTCGATGCTCTTTATGCCTCGCAGGGAATGGAACGGCCTGCGAATAGTCCCATGAGGTTCCAATTGGAAGTTCCCATGCCTGATGAGGAACGACAGGAGCGCGCTGAACTCTTTGGAGAGAACTATGGATCCGACGATGATAGTGAGTTTGATTAATATATGTGTTGAATTAAATGTATGTTTTATGGAAGTGAAGTGTGAATCGGAGAGCATGTGTATTGTATAGATATGTTCTCGTAATAATATGAGATATAAATGAAAACATTAATAAGTAATCTCTTCTGTTTCTTTGTATCTTAGTAACTACCTTCATTAGCCTTTGACTTGCAACACGCTTGAATCGATATAAGTGGCAACCCTTAAAGCCACTCATGGGGAATTAGTCTCTGCAATAGATGAGAGAGCGAGTAGCTAGTAACGCCAAAGGTAAAGTGTTTGTATAATATTGTTCAGTTCAGTAGTAATGCTTTCTATTATCAAACAAACCTTATCTTTACAGTGTCTACTTAAGGTGTAGCATATACATCCATTAAACAAAATCCCCTCATCGTATCCCCTCACCAGCACATCTCTAAAGAGATACATTATACACTCTGGATAATGTTGGAACTATTAGCAATAGAAGCAGCAGATGAATACTTCTCATGACCAAGGGCAAATGTCACAGCCTTCTCCAACAAAATCATACGCTTCTGTTCCTCCAACACTTGCTGTTTCAATACCTCAATTTCATTCCTCTTCGTTTCCTTCTCTTTCATAAGATCATCAACTACCTTCTTACGACGGTCACGACTTGCCTGTGCCGAGAGACGGTTACGCATTAATCGGCGTAATCTACGACTTTCGGGATCTTTCCCCTCGGGTAGTAACTTGAGATGGTCCGCGGAGGAGGATGATCCACTCTTCTTGGATGGTACAGTAGTCTTCTTCTCGTTGGGGGTAACACACGTGGTAGTGGTGGTAGACCCCTTATGAGGACTTGATGGACAATCTTGTGGTAACTTGATTTCAAGGCTATCCTTGGGAACGGGAGTGGCAACATGAACCTCCTCGGTAATCTTATTCTTGATCTCGGTATTCTCCCACACACTCTCAACGAATACCTCAACATTTAAATTCTGAGTGAAGTCCCTAACCAACTCTTCTTGGCATTTCTCAATTGTTGTCATTACATTCACATTTGTAATAATTGACATTGTATCCTCAACAATATCATCAACATCCTCGGCACCAACTAAATTCACAAGTTGGGCCTTGGCTCTTGCAAGTCGTCGGACCTTGCGTGCCCTCCGTGCGGCAATAGCCTCGGCACCCGTGGGTAGGATTGGTTTCAACCCTTTCAACCTTGGATGAGAATGGAAGATTGTTGGTGCACGATATCCGAATACCTTCTTCCTTGAAGTAGAAGAACGGTGTCCACTACCAATAGTGGACACGGATGGCAATAATCCAGAGGTATCAGTAGTAGTATAATTGGAAAAGAAATCCAATATTGGTTCCTGTTGGAGTAAATTCAACTCGGTAACGTCTTCGGGTGCAATATCTGACATTGACACCTTGCGTTTCCTCAATGGACGTCGTTTATTATGACCAACCTTCTTGGTGTTAGTATCTTTTCCTCCCCTACTTGGTGTTGGGAGTGGTAAATGTGCAACGGAATGTACAATGGGTACATATACTTGACCTTGAAGACGATCGGGGGTGATACTAGAGGAAGAAGAAGCCTTGGTGGTGGTGGTAGATGCATGAAGTAAATCATATTGGGGTGACAAGGGTGGTAGTCCACCAAATAAAGGTCCCCCCGATCCACCATTATTCACGGGGTGGAATTGTCCCAACCGATCTTGTAAATCTTGAAATGTTGCAGCTGCAGTAGTCATCTGTTGCTGATGCTGTTCAACATCCAACAAATTCAAGGAATCGTACTCTCCATCTTCAATCTTGAATGTATCCAGCATTTTATCAATATTAGTATTACTTGGTAAACTTCGTGGTAACATATTATGGAGCTGTTGTTGTAACAAGGAATTGTTATTATTCACAACAGGCAACAATTCCTTGTATGGATCATTCTCGGAATGGGAATAGTTCAAATCTCCACCACCTGCATTGGAACTTGAACCGGGAACTAGACTGCTCATAACGGGTGGATCATTATTCAATAAATCGAATATATCATTCTGATCCTTGAGAGAGCTTAAAGCATATAAGGATGCAAAGTCCGTAGTATTGGCAGCTGCTTGATGAGAAGGATGATGAGTAAGAGAAGGTGGAGGTAAGGATGGCGGGGGAGGAGAGAGGGATACCATTCGAGATATGGTATGCTTTTGCTCATCCTCCTCTGTTGCTGCCGCTGCTGGATTGTAGGATGGTGTACCGCCGTGTACCAAGCCCCCTTCTCCAGATGTAGCAAAGTTCAATGATGACTTGGCCTTGACGCGTGAGGGTGAATCAATGAAGAACATTGTATCCTCGATGACGGGTGTATCCTCGAATAGATCATTAACATCTGATCCATCATTGTTATTATCATTCCCTAGGATGAAGTTTAGTTCCTCTTCTGCTGTGTTGAAGGCGTCACTCATGGTTAGTGTATTAGTGGTGTCTCAAAGAAAGATATGCTCAAGATATAATTTGCAATTGCAATGATGTGGTTGTGGATGTTTTTTGTGTGTGTTAGATCTCTTTGCAATAATTGTTCGACTCAACACGGAGGATGATGTTGGAGAGGCTTGCAATAGATATTAATGATGATATTATTATAGGACCACACGTCAATAATAAAGATATAGACTGTGATAAGGATGTGGATTCAGAGTGTGGTGATTCAAGAGGCGGATTTAAGCACCAATATTGACCAAGATTCATAAGTACCAAATATATAATTAGGTCTGTTTTGACAATGACTAGTTAGCAATTTGTAGCGCAATTACTATCTCTCTTCTGGGTACTGCACTAAAATATCTTAATCTACGTTTGATCGCCAAAATGTAGGCTAAAAGGCGCGAATCCCCGGGCACAAGTTCTAACCCCAGGTGATAAAATAGGGGGAGTCTTATTGAATCTTTCTTATGTAGTACCCCCTTTTGAGACGTGTGTTGCTAGCATACTACACTGTAAATTATAGGATACCCCTGGATACCCTTCTATTTTGTTCTTTGTGCAGGGGGTAGTATCTATAATTTGTAATTAAGTTACTTTGGGATATAGAGAAAGATATTTTCATCGCGTCTTTGGCATACCCTCCTTCAAAAGACTACATACCACACTCATGATGCTTACGCCTTGTCGGCAAGGGAGGAAAGAAACTAATGAAGAAGTCACTATCTTCTTTCGAGTAAAGAGTTGGCCAACTCTCTACTCGAAAGAACAGTATCTTCAATCCAAGTGGTAGTAACTTGCTAGTTGCTAGTTAGCGTTCTACTAATCAAATTGATATCTTTACTACTCTCTTCTTCTTACTTGTTAAGGTAGGTAGATTAGTTACCGCCGACGACATTTATGTTAACATATCAGGTATACAAGGGCCCCGACAATTCATATTATTATAGATATGAATACATACCCCTTTGGCAGTTTCCTTCATTCTCTTTCCTCCGTCTCATCTATACACTTTTTGAATTGCTTATTTAAGCCATGGCATATTCCAATCCAAACTCAACTTCTTCTTCATCTTCATCAAAGCAAAAGTCCTCAAGATCACTAGGACGCATGAATCCCCAAGTGATACAAGACGTTTCGTTCTCATCGTATAGCTTATCAGTGGAACAGAACTTTTCCTTCAAGTCGGCACAAGTTGTTAACATGGCACGATCCATATCTTGACCGCAGATACCATCCTTGAAATAACAAAGTTCACGGCGTCTCCTGAAAGTTGGAGATGATGGACGCCTAGTAGGCTATATGAGAAGAGGAAAGAGGAGAGGGGGGGGGGGGGGGGGGGGGGGGGGGTGAGATATGATATCCATATCATATCATCATCTATTGACAATAACACATATATTATCTAATATAAACAATCTTACCCTCCTAGTTGGGCGGCGAGTTGGCCGACGCGAAGGACGACGGGTGGGACGTCGGGTGGGCTTTAAATATATGAACATAAGATGTGTCATATGAGAATCTCCAGCAGCACAACTTCATAACTCAAATATCTTTCTCTCTACTTACCCGGGGAGTATCATCACTGTCCGTGGGAGCAGGAGTCTTAGCCGCCTTGCTTGGCATGGGTGTGGGAATCGGAGTTGTTACGGGCGGGTCGGTAACTGGTGGATCGGTGGGCATCGACATGGCCTTTTCAGTTTCACCGACAAAGATCCTCTCTGGCCGAGTGGCTAGTTTACGAGTAGTACGACGGTGTACAACTTCATCCTGTATTTATATATTGCAAATATTGGATGATATTATAGTGTTAGTAGAAGAGATATTATATATAATTTGGATCTGGTTGCTATGTAGGAAGGAGGAGAAGAGGTACAAAAAAATGACAATTGTCATAAAAGATATTGATGCTCACCTTGGAGAATACAGAAGGCACCTCTGAACTAAGAATTGCCGCAGCAGCACAAGTTAATAGTTGGAATTTCATGGCTATTATGTGGTTGGTATTGACGGCAACAATATGAGTAGTAATAATGAGCTACTACTAGTGAAGAAGATGTAAGTTATGGTAAACGCGCGTCGTTTTTGCAAGTTCTACGGTATCCTCCCCAACATTAATTGATAATAACTGGCAATGGTATGTATTATCAGATGGAGACTCTGAGTCTGATAAGTTTGTTGATAGCCGGCCATAACCGCTAGTATTCAATTGATTTGTCCATTATATGACAGAGTTTTGATATTAGATATAGATACCTTCTCTTTACAAACATTCTTGCAATAGTTCTCATACCTCTGTTGTTGTTGATAAGGGAGATGGCGTAAGATTCAGTTATATTATATAACAGCTACCTTAATATCCAACTATGAAATCAATAAAAATCATATTGACATTTGTCGTCTTATCATCAATAGCACTTCTCCAAGCTATAATATCAGTTGGTATCCGGATTAATAAAGAAGATAATGATTTGCAATTGACATTTCCAGAATCATTTAATATACTGAAGAAGAGTGATGTTACGGCTCAGTTCGAGAATCCTGGTTTCATCGTGCCAGAATACAAGTTCCCTACTATTGACGAGAGGTTTGAATATTATATGGGTGACTGGTATAATGTTACAGATTGGCAACTCAAGAGCTGCAAAGGCTTGAGAAAGTTAGATGCCAGTACAACAACAAGTGACAAGTTCAATGCTTTTGATAGTGATATGATAGTGTCACTTGAGACTCTCACTCTATTCAAACCCCTTCATCCGTATTGTAGTGATGCATACGATATATTAAAACAAGCCAAGAATAGTGATCCATCTCATCTCCTTGCCATTAGATTTGGTGATTCCTTTCCCAAGTCGAAAACATTTCCGGTGATTAGTAAATCAAAGCCAGCATTAGATAACTATAACGCACCTTCACATATCATATGGCCTCTAAATATGAGGCGCCATTACGGGCCAGTTGAACAATTACGACAAGCCAAAATGAACAACAATGAGCTGGAATGGGAAGATAAAGAATCCAAGGTATTTTGGAGAGGCATCACAACTGGGCGAAGATACAATCAATTAAAAAGATGGATACACTATGATCCTAACATCATTGACATTGCCTTCGATAGAGTTATCAGGAACCGTTTCTTGGGAGGAGATTTAGTGATGAAGGTAGGAGAGCAGGGGAGGGGCAAGAAACGGTTTCTGGGTAGCTATCTCGATGAGCATAGTACACGTCCAAGAGTAGACCTTCTTGCAATGTCAAAGTACAAATACTTATTATCAGTCGAGGGGAACGATGTTTCAACGGGGCTTAAATGGATGCTGTACTCCAATTCAGTGGTGTTTATGGCACCTCCTACTAAAACCTCATGGGCTATGGAAGACTTGCTTTTACCGTTTGTGCATTATGTACCCTTGGCAGATGATTATAGCAATCTGATGGAAATGATAGCCTGGGCAGAAGACCACCAAGAGGCTTGTAAGGTGATATCAAAGAGAGCTACAGACTTTATAGACAAGTTGTGGGTCAGTGAGCAAGCTAAGATTGATACTGAAATACTACGAGAGAGATTAGCAACTGCATACGTGAGTCAATTTCAGAAAGAGTTGTCTCAATGTAGTGAAACCAATTTGCATCCAGATGAATCATTTAATTTACAACGGGGAGGGCAAAGTGATAGGAAAGTACTATCAAATGCTACTCTCAATATTAAAGAAAGCAACAGTTATGATAATATTGGGTTGGATTTTGCAGTTATAGGCTTTCCAAGGTGTGGCACGACTTTCCTATTGAAACAACTTCAAGAACATAAAGATGTTACCATGAGTAAAGGGGATTATTGTCAGTTACATAATGTAAGGAGTGGTGCTGAACGGGTATCGTCATGGTTGACAGATATTTCAAACAGCAGTGATACGAATAAAACAAAATACGGTATCAAGTGTTCAACAATGGTACGTGATATGAGTGGTGTAGAAAATCTAATGAAGATATCAGATCACACACGGCTTGTTGTTGGCGTCCGTCATCCAGTAAAGTGGTTCGAAAGCTTTTATAATTATAGAGTCTTGGGGACATATAATAACAACGCAAATGATAATGTCTTGGAAAGCCATATCATCCCAAATCCTCGAGAGTTATTGAATGGTACCAAGCATTGGAAAGGCGTTTCGACAGCATCTGCCAGGTTTGATGCATATTTGAAGCAGCTAGCCAAGGTACCCTTGGATGAGAATGAAAGAAAGACAATGTTCGATGAAACCCTATGGCCAAAGCGTGTATCCCCAAATCCATACAAGGTATTTATATATACAGTTGAACAGCTTCATGATGAGAATGAGATTCGGCAGGTGCAATTTCAAACAGATCTGCAGCACCATCTTGGTCTCAGCTCTCCATTCAGGGATTTCAACAAGGCCTCAAAGGCCAATTCAGCACATAATACTCAATGGTACAAAGAACAGATTGACATATGCGAACCTCAATATGCTCAGATTAGAAAGAAGCTAGTACAACAAGGTAGGATATCGAGTGAGTGGATAATAAACAGGTTCATTGAGAGCAATGACGTTGCTGTGAGTGACAAGGACTACTTTACAACACTTTTGAGAACATGGGGAAATGACCCATGCCAATTCCCTACTAATAAGGAAGGTGATAGTGCACCAAGAATAGCCTGGTTGATGTCTTTTCCAAATAGTGGAACATCATATACTAAACATCTCGTTGATGTGGTATCAGGTTATAATACAGCGTCGAACTATATCGAGCAGACCATGCGATCTAATGATTTCATCTGGGACGAGCTCTCTAATGGACCGTTCTACTCTGCTTCTCCTTCCACCTATAATGATAAGAATTGGACTATATCTCCAACTGGCTTTGTTCTAACAAAGACACATTGTGGCTCTTATTGTTTTTGGTGCACATCAGAGCATTACATATCATCAGCTGCCCTATTTAGCAGGAGTTGTGGCCTTACTGACCAAGGATACTACAGCATAACTCTAGCCAAGCGAGCCGTCCACATGATACGTGACCCTTTGTCAAATATAGTGGCTAGGTTTCACTTGGATTATGAGGCAAAGCTTAGACAACAAAACGAGACAAACATTTTTACTCGTGATGAAAACGGGTTCCGTAAAATGTGCTCAGAGTTGGATTCTTCAGAGAATATTGCAACTTCGCCATTCTATCGTGATGTCGGGCATCTTGTCAAGGTAATCCCTTGTAGTTCGGACTTCTTCAGATATGTACAGTGGCACAATCTCGCTCATATCACCACACTTAATCTCGACATTCCGACGTTGATCATACATTACGAGAACTATACTCACAACTTCAATCAAACGGTAGATAAATTACACAACTTCTTGCAGTTAGATATGAAGAATCCGCCGCCTTTATTTGTAACGGGGAAGACCTATCGGGAGTATTTTACAAGAGAGGAGAGGACTGCAGTAAAAGAAATGGTTAAGATACTTGCAACTAAGAAGACTTGGGAGAATGTACATCATTACTTTCAATAAAGTAAGGGGTAGGTGTAGGCTGTATGGATGTGTTATCGGCTATTAATTTCCTGCATCTCTAAAAATATGACAGATGTTAGTTGCTAATCATTGAAGAAAACGAATATGGTACTTGCAGGCCTATGGGTGAGTGTAGATAAATTAAATAATTGTAAACGAGCCTTGACACTTGTAGGATTTTGAGATAGGTACCCTAGAGTCGATTCACCACATATCATAGTATTCAATCCGTATAGAATTATCTTACTTATTTTACATCATTAGACAACATCTATATTACCACAAACAAAGTCCAAACCAGCTATATCTAAGCACCTTTGGACTCCTTGCTGAGCACATTGGAATGGAGGTCTGTTATCAAATTCTTATCCGCTCTCTTTCTGACACACTCCTCATGCATCTATTCTATATCTACTTGTCAACCTTCTATATGTCTATTCTATCTGCTCGGACAAGTCCAGCAGCTTCTATCACCGCTCATCTACTCAACTCTGGCTGACAAGTTCTGATGAGAGGCAAGGGTCATTTCCCCACGTCCTCAAAACTGTTGTAAAGTAGTCCTTGTCACTCACAGCAACGTCATTGCTCTCAATGAATCTATTTATTATCCAGTCACTTGATATCCTACCTTGCTGTACTAGCTTTTTTCTTATGCGGACATATTGATGATCACATATGTCTATTTGTTCTTTGTACCGCACAGAATTATGTACTGCATTTGCCTTTGAGGCCTTGTTGAAATCCCTGAATGGAGAGCTGAGACCAAGATGGTGCTGCAGATCTGTTTGAAATTGCACCTGCCGAATCTCATTCTCATCATGAAGCTGTTCAACTGTATATATAAATACCTTGTATGGATTTGGGGATACACGCTTTGGCCATAGGGTTTCATCGAACATTGTCTTTCTTTCATTCTCATCCAAGGGTACCTTGGCTAGCTGCTTCAAATATGCATCAAACCTAGCGGATGCAGTTGACACGTCTTTCCAATGTCTAGTACCGTTCAATAACTCTCGAGGCTTTGGGATGCTACGCCCTGACATCCTTCCGAACACGTGTTCGGTTACCTCATTGTTATTGTACATTTCTAATACTCTATAATTGTAAAAGTGCTCGAACCACGTTACCGGATGTGCAACACCAACAACGAGCCGTGTATTATCTGATATCTTGATTAGATTTTCTATAGCACTCATATCACGTACCATCGTTGGACACTTGATACCGTATTTTGTGTTACTTGTAGAAGCATCACTGCTGTTTGAAATATCTGTCAACCATGTTAGCACCCGCTCGGCACCACTCGTTACATTATGTACCTGACAAAACTCCCCTTCACTCATTTGTATCTGTGAATGTCCCTCCAATTGCTCAAGTAGGAATGCCGTACCAGTCTTTGGGAATCCAATAACTGCAAAGTCCAAATGAATATTATTATCATGATTCAACCTTCTCCTACTATCACGGTATCCTCCTCCTCGTATATTATATGATTCTGGAAATGTCAATTGCAAATCATTATCTTGAATATTAATCTGAATTCCCACGGATATAATAGCTTGGAGTAGTGCTATTGCTGATACTGCAATGGATGTTAATGCAATTTGTACAGTTTTCATTTTGTTTTGTGTTTTGCTTGGGGGAGAGATATGTGGAGATTGGGGGGAGATGAGATGGATTATATGTTCGTCAATGACCCACCGTCAAAGTAGTACAATTTAGGAATACTAGCTCTTCATACCCCCAACAGTGGAGTATTAATAATGTGCAACAACACTAATGTCTGCAACAGAACAATGGTGGCTTCTCTTTTATTAATGTTTGATGACCGTGGGTATCCTACTGGATATATGAATATATTACCACAAATATCTCCCGTCGCTATAGCCGATCCTTCCCTTCGATACTGAACGTAACAATCCACTCACATACACCCCGCATAGAGGGGCGAATAGAATTAGGCCTCTTATGTCAGTCGAGTGGTGAGTTCGGCAAAATCTCAAATCTCAAAACTCAAATTGCAAAGTACTTCAAACTCGAAAGATACCGAACGGGACCACCACCAAATGAATAGTCTCGCTTACTGATACCTTTATTATTAAGATATCGATCATCGATATATGGCACGGGCGTAGGTTGTTATAAAGGAGACACAAGTACTTATTATTCTATTATTTAGTGATACTGTTGCTCACAGTTCTACGACTGGTAACAGTTTATTTTTCTCTTCTCTCTATCTCCTACATCGTCGTGATAATGGTTAAACAAGTAGAATGAAGAGAAACATAACACTACATATAGCGCACTTGCAATGGCCAATATTATTTTAACATAGAACATATTCTCGTCATTCGTCTTACAATTAGCAGCCATGCGCAGCCATACCTTATCGTAACACATCCTAAAAAGTTATTTCATTCACATCTAATCAAAGAAAGTCAGAGGCAAACCCTTCCACATCACCATCCATATCGGAATTTTGTTGATCAGGGTCCTTTGCCTCCGGTATGTAAGGAGCCTCCATTCTATACTCCAATAGTGCATCCTGTGAAACAAAGTTTTGGCAAAGCAAATATGATGAGAAAGTTGGACAAGAAGTACTTTTCATTCTCCAACAAATAGTATTATACTCACCCAATCAAAATTAGCAAACCAGCGATGACACATAATGGCTGTTGTTCCTCCAACTGTCCTTCCAAGCCTCTTTGATTGATCAGTGTGCAGCAGCTTTCTGATAAGATTGGCTACTGCAACAGTAAAGTGATCAGGTATATGAACCTGCCCTGACAAGGCTTTACGGTATGTCTGGATTGTCGAGAGAAAAAGTTAGATGACATGTTAGCTAAATTACTAAGCGGAAACAAACACACAAAGATTTCAACTTACGTCCATGGGATTCTCAGCATAGAAGGGTGCCGCACCCTCTGTCATCTCGTAAATTAATACTCCCAAACCCCAATAATCAACAGCCCAGTCATGTCCCTCACTAAGAATGACCTCAGGAGCCAAGTAGTCGGGCGTGCCACAGAATGTGTACGTCTGTCCGTTCTTAATGACCTTGGCTAATCCAAAATCTACAATCTTGACATAACCCTCATTATCCAACACCAAGTTCTCAGGCTTGAGATCACGGTATGCCACCTTCCGTTCATGCATATGAGCAAATGCTGCCAATACCGATGCCGAGTAGAACATACTCCAATCTTCACTAAACTTATCCTCAAAGTAAAGTAACTCGCATAACTCTCCTCCGCATAATGCCTCCATCAAAAAGTACTTGCCCCTAGCATCCTCCAAGACATTGTAACATCGGGCAATGAATGGGTGTATTAACGACGTCATAATATCCTCCTCCCGTTTTATTTTGTGCTGTTGTTTCTTCTCGACAATCTTTTCTTTCGACACACATTTCAAGGCATAGTATATCTCGGCCTGTTCAGGAGGAGCCTTATTCCACCTTACGAGCTTGACAAATCCATACGCTCCAACACCAAGGGTGCGCTTGATGTCAAAGTCTGCCTTTTCGAATCTATAGAGGGGTTGGGATTGGTGATGAGTAATTGTAATTTGGAAAAGTGACACAGCAACACACACAAAACACCACCCAAAATACTCACTTGTCACCAGGAGGATGGACCAAGGTATCCTTCTTCCCCGTCTTCTTACCCAAATCACCCAACCTATCACTACCATCTCGTAAATCATAACTCCTATCCAATAAGTATTCCAAATCACCCAACATACGAACAAAGTCCTCCCTCATTAATAATAGACATTTCACCTCACTCCCACCCGCGGCACTTGCAACACACGTTGCCGTACGGACATCACTACTTAATAATGCCTTCTCACCGAAGAAACTACCGGCGGTAAGTGTAACTACGGGATGTGTATCACTCTTTTCTTTGATATATACATCTACCGATCCACGTTCAATCATGTAGAATGCATCCCCAACATCACCTTGTCGGACGATCACTTGACCGGGAGGGTATGTCTTGAATTGTGCTGCCATGGCAACAGAATGGACTTCATGTGGCTTGAGGATTTCACCAAGTGTCTTATCATGGATTTTTACCTATTGTTGGGGATGTTAATATTGATGGGGAGAAAGGGGAATTTGTTAGCATTTTTGTTTTTTCAAGGACGTATGATATATGATCGGGCATATAATATTAATATCAACACCCCCCAGCTCTCATATTAAAGCTAATCCCCCAATATACACAAGAAGAATAAACATCCCTTCCCTTTAATAAATAATAAATCCCCCTTTCCCTCAATATATACACAATTAATCCGAGCATTTAAATTTCACCCCAAATTAATCTCCATACAATACTTCCCAACATAAATAAATACATAATAACATAAACAATAATAAAACGTACCTTTTCCAACAACATTAATTTCATAGTCAATCTCTTTCTCTTATGCCTTGCCATAATAGCCCTAAACGCACGACGATCCATGAACCATAAATCACATTCCTCCCGTGCCCTAACCGTAGCAGTACGAGGACAACTATACAACAAGGCAATTTCACCAAATCCCATACCAGGATGTAATGTCCCTTTAAACTCTGTAGCCTCATACACATTCACACTACCATTGGATAATACATAAAATCCATCCCCTTGTGCACCCTCTTGTATAACAATTTCATTTTTTAAACAAGTTTTTGTTGAAAAGGCATCAATTAAATCTTTTAATTCCTCGGAGGAGCATGCTTTGAATAATACATTATTACGTATAGCGTTATATATTAATTGTTTGGCAACGTCTGATTTTGGTATGACGGGTGGTGTGTAGGCCTTGTAGCCGGGTTTGGTGGGGTCACCTTCGCCGGGTTCGTCTACTACGAATGCGGAGGCACGGATGGCACGTCTGTTTATCATTTTACGTGTGGAGCCTGATCCTTGACGTGAATTACTGGAGGAGGTACGACCTCCTTCCATTGACATTGATCCACGTGTTGCTGTTTTTTTGTTTTTTGTTAGATATGTTAATATTAATTGTGGGAGGTGTATTAGTTATTAATTTGGGGTGATATTATTGAGCACATGATGTGTTTTAATTATTATTAATTTGATGTGGGTGCGGTGTATTAAGGATTAATTAAAAGAGTGTACGCATGGGCGTATATTGTTAGATATATATGTATAGTTCGATATATTTATTGCAATAAAAACCTGATAATTAAATCGCACACCCAAAACAATAAAAACAGTTAAACAATATAAAACAACATACCAGATTTTTTACCAGTCTCAAATCGTACACCGCTACTACTACTACGCTCAACCTCCATACTATTACTACTACCACTACCACCATCATTCTTAACCTCGCGCATCTTAGATGATGAACCGCGTAATGCAGAAGACGATTGCTGTGAGGAGGTAGTTGAAGTTGTACTCATATTGGAATTTGTAGATGTTGAATGGATTGCTTGTGGTCTTGATGTATGCCCACTACTATTGTTATTGGTAGAATTGCCTTGTTGTTGTTGCTGATCACTTTGATCATTATCCTTACGGTTTTTGAAGGATGTTGATAGTTTGTTACGAAATGCGTTCATTATTGATTGTTAAATTGATGTGTTTTGATGTTTTGCAATTCGGAGTTATTATGCTCACAAGAAGTGCCCAATATCTAGACGAGAAGATATGATATGATTACACGGCTCACTTTAGAGGCAAGACACTGCCAAGATGCTATGTTTGTTTGATGCTAAGTTTGATCTCCTTATTGTAATCGAGGGCATGATTGTAAAGGAGGAAATCAAGATGGTCGAAAGCTTCTCAGACTTTATGACCACGACCACCACTAAAATAGGTGTGCCAGGCAGTATAGAATAGCCTCTACTTGAAGTTGATCTAGGGTATTTTCTCGTTGAGGGACATTTGTCATTCACTAATCACATGCACTCCATTATCCTAAAGAAGTTTGTACATCATAGCACGTTTGTTATAAGATATCAATATAACCTCATATACACGCTTACATATGGATTGAAAGTTGTTAGTACATTGGGATCATACTGAACCCATAGAAGAGCACC
>Ga0214479_100516_pt1 | contig 22173 bp, 16 predicted proteins | sample M1_20Mar14CPVII9_5_FD_165054 | JGI IMG/M metagenome (GOLD analysis project Ga0214479, IMG submission 165054) | Marine eukaryotic communities from Monterey Bay, California, United States - M1_20Mar14CPVII9sort6BwellE14 | ecosystem: Environmental > Aquatic > Marine > Unclassified | place: USA...
ATATGTACGTAATATATGTAGTACATTGGCAACTATCTCCTCAGTATTTTCCGGAGAACTCATGATATAGTAGGTTTATTTGTTTGAGTATTGGGTATCGTAGAGGCTCATTATGATACCATTAATACTGTATCGTACCGCCACAACCAGCCAATCAAGCACTGTGGAAGATATAATTTTTATTTTCCTTGTGAGGTATCCTTCGCCGTTGGCAGTACTTTATTGATATATGAGGATAACTGATATGATCTAATCGAAACTGCTATATGTCGATAATAATTTCTAACCAAGGTGTCATTCTTAAAGATACACTCTGTTATACACTTTGTAACATATCTTATGTTCAACTATACATACAAGTATACTTTGATCTCCATCTTGCTCTTCAAATCGTTCTAGTCTTAAGAACAATCATACTGAACTTCTTCTTCTGTAGTATCAAGGAGTAATCTATACACCTCCTCTGCCAATCGTAATGGCATATATCTTGACAAGCACTCTACACTCCGTCCCTTCAAATGAACTGGATCGTTGAACAAGTCTTCCTCCAGCCTTTCTTCGTATATTGTGACATCTAGATCATTCCGATCCAGGTTTATAGCTGCAGTACGAAGCAGAGTAGTTATTGAACTAGCATTGGTTTCATCTCGAAACCCTGGGTCAAGCTTTCTTCTTTGGTGGTATGCCTTCTTTCTTAACGTCTCAGCTCTGATCTTGGCCCGACCTTTAAGCTCATCTCTTATAATATGAATTGGCAATTAGTAGTCGATTCTCAAAGGAGTTGGAAACATTGGCTGATAGTATTACTGACTCGATAAACAAACATCTTTATTTGTATTATATGCAACACTTCCAAAGTGATGCATACTAGACATACTATTCACCTCACTCTCTTCTTGCATAGACTCTTTACTCAATCTCAATCATATCCTCCTGCAAGATCTCGTCGTGCATTCTCAAGAAATCCTTCTTAGTTGTAGGATGTAATTTCTCCCAGTGATTCTTGCATGCTTGTTCTCCCTTCCCGACGTGGTCTGCTACAGCACCCCAATCATCAACTCCATTTAGAATAATGGCATCACGAAAGTTAGCGTCGCCTTTGGCAACAACTCCACCACTTCGTTTTTTAACCCTCTTCGAGGGCCGGTATGCTGTATTCGTCTTCTTGTTAGAGGAGGATTCACCAGAAGGCATGTTCCTTTTCTTCTGTGATTGGGACTTGGATGCAGTAGACGTTGTATTATTAGTCTTGTTATCACTCAACACGGCAGCAGAAGAATTAACAGCCTTGGCTGGTGGAGGCTCGGGAGCACTCGACACGGCAGCAGAAGAATTAACAGCCTTGGCTGGTGGAGGCTTGGGAGCACTCGACACGGCAGCAGAAGAATTAACAGCCTTGGCTGGTGGAGGCTCGGGAGCACTCGACACGACAGCAGTTGGATTATTAGTGGTGGTCTTATTCTTCATGTTCCATTCTTCATACTTTTTTTTAGATAACTTTGTACCAACAGGCTTGGTTTGTGGTTGCTTGGCAGCACTAGACATAGTCATCTCATTTTCATATGAGGGTGGAGACTTATCAGCATCATCCTTCATCCAGGTGGTAGATGTCGTTACTCGGTTGGGTGGCTGTGTGGTATTAGGCTTGGCAGCACTCAACACGACAGCAGTTGAATTATCCCCAACAGTGACAGTATCGCCTGCAGAAGTATTAGTTGATGCACCACCAGACACAGAAGAGTGCATATTCTTGTCAGCATCCCCGACAGAAGTAATAGTTTGTGCACCAGATAACGACTTTTTTGGTGTAGCACCACCCTTGGAATCACCACCCTTATCTTTAATACCAACCCCACCAATATCTTCATCATCAATATCTTCATCATCAATATCCATCGAGTCAAGATTATTCTGTTCATTAGATTTTGTCTTGACGTTGGTAACTTTACGTGATTCATTATTAACGTTTGTAGATTTTGTGGGTGTATTCTCCTTCTCACTGGCTGATGATGCGGTAGACGCGGAAGGCTTCAACTCCTCTTCCTCTTGTTGACGAGGTACAAAAGTTGATTCTTTGATATTATTCATTCCACGTTCCTCCAATAAAGAATCATCTACTTTATTGAAAAATTCTTTATTCTTCTTGACGTTACTAATTGTTGATACTTGTAAAATAAAATCTGATAGACTGTCTTTTACAGCCTTATTCTTATCCATTTTTAATAATGAGATGAAGGAATCCTCAATAGAATACTCTTTATCACAATCCTTCTGGTCTTTATCGTGTACCGCGATAATAATACTAAGAATAGAGGAATTATCGTCTTTTTCTTCTACAGTTATACCGTCCTCGATACGGCGTGCGGAAACTACGCCGTTGAAGTTGAGTGCTTTACCAAGAAGATCACAGATGCTACTTAATAATGTTGGCGCCATGGTTGTTGTTTGTTGATTGAGTATATTGTGTTGAGATAGAGTGATTGTGTTAGGAGATGTGCGATTGAGATGGCAAAAATAATATCGCTATAATGGGAACAAAACATACTTACCTCTACAATACATATCATATCATCCCATATCATATCAAATCTACTCAATTGTAGAACATTATTGATATATTCCTTGCATGTACTATACTATACTATACTATACTAGACTAGACGTGGCTATATTTTGCATCTTTGCATCGTCGTCTCATCGTCACGTATGATGTATCGTGTACTGTTGCCATGTAGAGCCGAGTGCGGCGGCGGCGCCTATCATGTAGAAGAATTATACAATACCATTACTTCTAGTACAGACAATAACTAATTATTATTCCAAACATTGCCATATCTCATAGACAATCTTTCATTATATTGCATGGAGGCAGCATGTATACTGGTATCTCTTCAATTTTTGGACTTGTCTGTTCAACTCAACGCACATCAAATTTTCACTTTTGATGCCAACAACTCTCTTCATGATATACCTCATAGTAATGGATATATTGATCTACTATAACCGCCTCTGATCGCCACTCGTTTTTTCAGTCTCGATCGTGTTGATTTATTCGTCTTTGACGGTCTGAGCTTGCTCAGGAGATAGATAGGCTTGTGTGTGTATCAATTATCTGGCACTAGACGTCACAAAATGTCAAAACCAATCCTCCGACATGCTGATTTTGCAATTGGTAAATATGCATCATTCTGTATGTCAAATGATGGTAAGAGCTTTTCTGGAAATATGCATCCAGGTAAAGTTGCTTATGAAGTCAATCCATCTAAAGAATTAGACAATGAACATAGATATATAGTTGCCCGTGGTAGTAAAGTTCGTGGAAGAACTGGTGGATTCATAGCAGCAAAAACAACTTCCAGTATATATAAACTACCTCCAAATAGTCATATTGATGCTGAATTCACTCTAGTATTGAATATCAATGTTACAAAGACTAGGCCATCAATTATTACATTTTACTATCTCAAATGGAAAGGTAACTTACATCCATACTCAAGTATGAATGAGGCAATGATGGCAATGAAACCAATCGAATTCATTAGAGCATACTTCCATGATACAGTATATTCATCAACTCTTGGGGAGGCACACTTTACATATCTGAATCAAATATCAGGTTACATTTGGCCTCAACTTAATATATCATTTCCACACGCCCATCGCGATAGTAGAGTATGGCATCAGATTAGTCAATCACCTGATAAGTGGCTAGATGCAAAATATGCATTCCCCGAACATAAGGAACTCAAACATAAATATATCAAGCCACCAGCAAAAGTGAAGAATATACCAGAACATTCAACTACAATGTGTTGTGATGAGGTTGGTAAAGCATCTGGTACAAAACATATAATGCAGGTTGATGGGAAGATTGCTCTTCTCTTCACGACGAGAACAGATGATATAAACAACGGCGATCAATATGAATGGATGCCACTGCCCAACTGTCCAGATGGTCAACAACACTTTGCATTATTATTGCCAGAACAAAGGGATACAGTTGATAAGTACATGTATGATAAAGGTGCAGGATATACTATGCATCCAGACACGTTTCGACAATGGATGGAGAATTACTCTGAAGCTAATACTGGAGATATGTTAAAATGAAGAATATGAAATGTGGAGAAGAAGCAAACATTGTTGGTAGTATAGACTATTGGATAGTGAGCTGTGTTTCTGAAGATGAGATCAAAGAGTTATCAAAGAAATGTGATCTCCCTATATCACCAACAATGTGCATTAACTATATAGATCGCAATATACAAGATCCACATATTCCTGGAGTAGTAGTCTTTAGAGGCAGTAGGTACATTAAAAACAAAGGCCTCGGGCAAGATCATATCAACCTTCTCTTCAGTACAATATTAAATGGTGGTCAGAAACGAGACTGTCAGAATGTCAAACGTGGTTCTTTTATGAATACAGACAGAAGACAAACTCATATGGCAAGTGGTAGTATGGGAGAAGTTAGTTCATCAACTGATCATCAACATTGTAATGTGAAAGAAGTGGAAATGTCACTCAAGCCTTTCATTAGCGGCATCACAGGCCATGCAGGTGCACAGGCAACTCAACAACAAGACGTATCAGGACAGGTTGGAATAGGTACAGTCAAACAAGCCTTCAAGAAAAATAGTGGTATGAAAGTTGATCATCTGGAGTCAAGTGGAGTATGCCCATACAACTTAGTGACAGTGCCAAGACCAATAACATTCAACAAAAGTAAGAATAGAAAACGTAAACGCAATGAACAATACAATGAATCATATAATAATACAGACCATCTCGACAGCAATGATTGTACAGATGAAGATATAGGTGGAATGGTTCGTCAATACTTAGAAGACTCCGACAGTCCTAAGCTAGTGGCCTACTTTGATAGACAATTCAAGTTATTTGAAGATAGATTAAGTAATGATAAAACCAAGAAGAGCAATAAGAGATATAAGTATCCTCTTCCAACAACTTGTGCTTGGCAGTTGATCGAGACACCAGAAGAGTACAGTTTTAGACACATACAATCATTCGTAGTACAAGGAGCTGGAGTATCTTGGGATATATCATCAGATGTCTTAGCTGATTCCAACATAGTTAGTGGTACCTTCTATGGTTTACTTGTTCGACATTTGACTAGCTGTTCATTATATGAAGAGATATCAAGTGGAGGAGTGACAACAATTATGCCAGGCATGGCTGCTAATGCAGCTTGGGGTAGCTCTGGTGGTTGGAAATATCTCAAGACAACTGGTCGGGAACGTCAACAACTAGTACTGAGTCTACTTGAGAGACATAGGGAAGAACATAATGGTGCACTTCCTCGTTCATTACCTCAAGTGGACATTAGAAACTACACTGTTACTAGTAGATCGGGACGTGTCCTTGGTTTAACTTTACCAAGTGAAGCTGAAGTTGCAACAGTTGGTAGAGGTGCAACTGCTGTTGGTAGAGGCAGAGGACGAGCAAGAAGTAATGCAAGCCGACGTGGTGCTGCTGCAAGAAGAAGAGGAAGGACTAGATAATACTATTTTAATTAGTCAAGCAAACAAATCAAACATTACTTTATAATAAAGTATAAAAACAGACCCCCAATACAATTCCTAGTCATCCTCATTACCCCTTCCAGTGCCAGTAGTACTTCCTGAAAAATAAAGGAACATACGGTCCCAGTAGGGAAGAGCTTTAATGTCATTATCTTCATCTTCAGCATCATATCCCAACTGGTTTTCACTTGTAGCCCTTGTGGCACTAGGGCTGGCCAAGATATGATCAGCATTAGCCAAGGTATAGGGATGTTTTCGGGGATAGTCAATCATATCCAACTCAAAAACAAATCCACCCTTACCCCTTGATATGGCACGTTCACGAATCTTCTTAATAACTTCAACAGTTTTCGTGACTTTCATTAATCCAGGTTGTTTATCAAACTCAAGAATAGAACCAAAATTAGTCCTCACGAGAGCACCATAGTCACAGCCAATCCCTTTAAGGTATTCCCCGATAGTAAATTGCTTCTTTTGTTCACCTTCTTCAGTATATCCTGTACCATCATGTCCATCTTCATCACCTTCAAAAACAATACCAACCCTAATAAAATCCCCATTGTCTAATTTGATGCGAATAATAACGCAATGGTCTGCAGAACGAGTCCTATTTCCACGATCTTCAATCCTTACCTCCCTCCTTAAATCTTCTACATTTCCAATGACTTTAACCTTCTTCGACTCACGTGCTACCATAACATGATACCTACCACTAGCACTCTTGTGGCGTTGGGAACGATTAATCTTAATAAGATAAACATCCAAATCTTGTAACTGCTTAACAACTCGAAAGAACTCATCATTATACACTGGATGTTCCTCCTCATCATCACCGTCTGATGATGGAAACACTTTTTGATTACAATCAAATTGTAACTGGTCAAGATACCTCTCATACTTAACACATATCGAATTCCACCAATGATACAGTTCAATAAACTTTTTATTATAGTGCTGTTTTGACGGGTGTCTAATTTGCCCGCTGCCTTCAATACGAATCCATTCTTTCATTAGAGCAATCATCTTCTTATTATCATATGTCCTTGTGGTATTATTATCGCGTCTTAATTCAATACCAACATCTTGGATATATGGCCTATATTTAGACCACTTCAATATTAATGCTGGATCAGTTGAAGTTGATAAACAATACCAATGGCTAACCATTGATTTCATTTCTTTTGTATAATATTCTGATGCATCATCACCGTGCTGTTCATGGAGTGGTCTGAACAGAGCCAAACTACGTAAAAATCTTGCCATCCACACCTCTCCCCAAACCATACCAACCTTGTCCATCAAATCAATTACAAATTTAGGAAGATCACCTTTCTTTTGTCGCCATTTGTTACATACTTTTCCTAGTTTGATACCATCACTATTTTTATATTTTTGTTTAACAAGTGCATCACCGTGTTCGATGATATAATCACAGAACAAAACAATCTGACTTAAATAACCTCGAGTGCTGAGATCAAAAGCATATTGCATAGATTTTTGTAATGCAAATGATCTAACACGCTGAACGACTGAGATAATTTCAGACCCATCATTACTGTCATTAGCCGCGGGAAGTTTGAGATTATCGATATAATCAGTAGAATTATTTGACCAAGGTTCGTCAACATTGTGATCTTCTGGTTTTATAGGCAAATTTAATGAGTCAATGATTGTACGGATATTACCAGCTTTATTAACTGAACTATTGGTACTGCATAGTCTCCTCAATGCACCAGCATTTAATTTCTCATCTAATAGAAGCTGAGCTTCATTTTTGAATAAGGAATTTGAACCACTGTGGTTGTCCAACCTTTCATATTGGAGAAACTCTCCGGTACCAAGTATGAAACGTTTGATACTAGATAAATTAGTCCAATCAACTCTATTGAAAGCTTCATCAGACCTAGGCCAAATAACCTTAGCTCCTCTATCACCAAGAACCATAGCACTGAGTAGTTGACTTACTGATGAACTAGACCTCTATACAGGTAATGAAAGTGTAGTGAGCAAAAGACGAGTTTGAACTATTGTAGATTCGCTAGTTATGCCAATAAGTTGGAAATCACTTAGCTACTCCGCGCTTTACTAAGGCATAAAGATGTCTTGTAGGTCTATTGGTAGAACTTTTTCTTAGATTTTTTCGCCCACAGAGCGGGAGCAAACGGATATTAGGATACCGTACAAAAAGGTTAAGCAGTCCTACCATGTGACCTTGCCCAGATGAATTCGAAAAGATACAATGAGAGAGAAGAGAGAGAAGAGAGAGAAGAGAGAGTTGAGCTTTTGTGATGAACCCCATCATGATTTGTATATATCTTGGGAAATGGTAGTATTCCAATGGCATACATATTGAAATCTGCCTTCCCCAATACCTATCTCCAAGAATTCTCATTGATATTGCAACTACTAATGTAATGATTGTTTCAGGTAGATTTGGACTCAAATTTTTGTATATACCAAGTAACAAACCGAGGAATACAAAGTTTCCAGTAAACATTACTATGAGAAGAGGAAATGTGTAAGTTCTCGCAATTAATACCGAGGAATAGAACTCTCTCAACTTACACATGTTCTGTAATAATGTTAGCATCTTTCGAGACTGGAAGACAAAGTCCTCATTAGATGAATCAATAATGACTGATAACATCCAACTTGAAAAAAGCAAAGAGTGTGAGATGAAAACTAACAGCACCTAAGAGTTAGAGGGCACTTCCATACTCACCAAAAGCACCCGTACAAGGCAAGAAATACATTTGAAACAAGAGCAATCGACATTATAAAATAGAAAGCTCTGTCAACGTTTGGATTGGTCTCTGTATAGTTATCAACCCCCCATTCATATATAATCCATACTGCCTGCATAAACAGTGCGCCAAAGATTGCATAGAGTTCAAACAGCATGGTGAGTCTACCATTCCGAGTTTCAATTGGTTCTAAAGCCATTTGGTACCAAGTAGCATCAACTCCTATGCGGCGTTGCATATCATCATCTTCATCATCTTTGCTACCACATAATAGAAACCGAGATAGTTCCGAGTCCTCATCTTCAAGTGCTTTCATTACTGCAGTCGATTGTTTAGCTGTATATGGACGTTGATAAATATTCTGATGACCACTAAATATAGAGCGTGGCGCATCATCTGTAAAGATATCATCATCCTGATTTTCTGACATACGACGATTGGTAGAGACAACCATGATATCTTGAGCTCAATATAAGGATCTGATTTTGTACCGATGTGGATTACTATTTCTAATTCTCTAATTATGCATTAAGTATACCAATATGCCAATATACCCAATATCAATAATTAATGAAGATGCCAACTAAGATATAATCGAACTTGGGCGGGGTCATTATTGTGTTGAGAGTTTATGATATATTATCTCTTCTATCTCCGTAGAAACAGTCGCTGCAAGAAATACCTGCAACTAATACACGCTATCGCTACTCTAGAGGGATACAATCGGTATGCACTGGCTCATCACCAGCAACTATCGAGTAATAGGTAGCATTACTATCTGCTCAGGAGGAAAATCGAGTTGATCGCCGAATTATTCCCACATCGATTTACTTAGAGCTTTAAGTAGATTCTACTGATCTCCTCGTTATTATACTGATCGACCACATTGATTAATATGTCTACTAATAAATCAAATACTAACTCATATTCACGTCAAAAGTGGGGAAGAGGATCTGTTTCATCCTCGGCGCGTAGAATGAGCAAACAAAACAACTCATCCTCAAGTCCAAGTAATAATTTGGTACCAAATTATAACAACCACGACAATGAGGGTGATACTGAAAACATATTTGACTCAATTGGCAGAGAATTAGATCAGTGTACTGCTGATCAAAATACTAACAAAGATATGGTAAAAGAAGATAATATCAACAAGAATGATGATGACATTGATATGTTTGCTGAGATTGGTAAAGAGCTAGCTGAGCATACCAATACCAATGATGATAATGAAGTATTAGAAATACCACGTCCATTAGAAGAAGATAATAATACTGAGATGGATATTGAAAAGTTATCTATTCACAGTGGTGTTAATAATCATCAGCCTAAGTCGAATGTTGATTTGGAGATACCCCGAGAGCTTGATATTCCTGTAGTCCCCACTGTCAACAATAATAATGTGCCAAGTTCAGGAATACCTCAGCAAATTCAGCTTGTTGATGCAACTCAGAATGTCAATACTCAAACTGGTGCGGCTACAACACAGCAACAGCAGTCAAACAAGAAACAGAAACGAGGTGCAAACTCTACAGTCAAGAAACTATCGCCACCGCGTCACTCTTTCCAATCATCTACTATGAAACAAAAGTCTACAATCAAGAAGAAGAGCACTTTCAAAACACCTGCTGGATCTAAATTTCCATCGAGAGACTTATTTTCACAAAGGTCCACAGCCAATAAATCTGTAGTCAATGGTACCAACAACAATGTGTCAACTACACAAAGAAAGAAACGTCATTCATTTCGACCATCAATAGCAGCAGCAACATCCAACAATACTCCTGCTGCTCCCAGTAGTAATGTAAAGGACTTGAGATTTGTACCAACTTTCCTTACCAACAATTCAAAGACTTCACCACCCAAGGAAACTGTACCAATTGATGATAATGATAATGATAATGATGGTGATAACAAATACTCAGACAGGGATGTATTTGCACAAAACATGGTATCAACTCATCATCAAGCAAAGCAACAAGCACGCAAGTCGGAATCAAGTAAGTCGGGATATCTCGTGCAACGATTACGTTCACTTCGTAATACAGAACAACGTATGGCAATGAAGTTGCGTAATTCACAGCTATCTTCAGGATTGAGTGGTAATGGAGGAGGAGGTATACGAAAGCGACGTAGGACTAGTGCTGGCAATAATCATGATCCAAAGACCTGTGCCTCGTCTATATTAGATGTCACTGTTTCTGGTAGGCAACTTTCAGATGTTGATGTCTCATTATTAGGTGAAGGAAAGAGTGTATTGCTTGCCTATATACATCAACATACCATGACAAAGCAGCCATCTGATGATGGTAATGACGGTGAGTGTAGAGAAGGAGGCAGTAGAGGAGTAAGCTCATGCTATGCTTGGATAGTCATGTCTCATGATGTTATGCGTGAGCAAGGTCTACTTGACGGTTCTACAACAACCAAACAATTGAAAATATATGATGCCGTAGTGATTCCACCAAGAGTAGTAGATATGAAGACTGGTAGTATGTCGTCAACAGCGGATACAAATCAAACACAATGTGATATGCACAGACCTACAATTGTATGCACTCACATCTCTCAGGCATACCCATCTGATCAACCACCTTTACAAGATGTTTCAATTGATCAATTCAGCAGTTAGACATACTAAAAGATACACCACATAATATATAAGAGAGTGGAAATGAACATAAATAATTATTATCAACACATATAAATATACACACTGATAAAGGGAATAAAGGGGGAAACTACAAAACAGCGTGATATCTTATAGAAAAGAGAAGACAAATATCAAGGTAATAGCGACAGAATAAGATATCATCATTAATTACATTATTATACAGCTAACAACAGAGGCAACACAAGGCTCTCGGCTCCCACAATTGAAAAAAAATTAAGAAGGCATCTCGAGCTTGTGACAACGAGAACTTCCTTTCTAGAGCAACCCTGACAACACAAAGCACCTCTATAGAATCACAATACTGTCCTGATCACAGAAGTATGCTTGAAAAAGAAGGACAACGCCAGCTAACAAATATCAGAGGTGTGAAGATCTTGGATTTTTTTAGTCCCATGGGAGTTGTCGTTGCAATTTTGACCATGGGTGGGAACTATGACGTCGGCATCATACTTTGAATCGCAACCATACCAACTTTGAATGCGACTTATCTATATCGCAACTGCCATTCAAGAGAAGAATTCCGATGCACATCATGTGCTCATTTTATTCATTGCACAACTACTCATCGTTAATAGCTACTAATCAACAACAACACAATAGATATCATGGCAATGGTCGCGATATCACGGAGTGAGCTTGACAGGATCAATCAGACTGTCAATAATCAAAGTATCATCGGGGGTGGTGGATCGTCCTCAATGCCAACAAGGAGAGAACAATTGAAACAGTTGAGTGATTCTCGAGTTGCAGGATGGACGGATACATTGGCTGCCAAACGCAAGGCAAAGCTTGATTGGAAGGCAGAGAAAGCAAGAGAAGATGAGGAAGCACGGAAACGACAGGATATCAAGGATGCTGAGCGGAGACAACGAATGAGAATGGATACTCTCGCGAATGCTGATAAGCTACTACATGAACAAACAGAGAAGGTGAGGCAATTTCGAAGTCAACAACTACTCGTCGAGACAATCGACACTCGTGATGATCAATTGAAAGAGCAAGAGGAGAAGAGTAAGCAAGAGTGTGCCATGGAAGAGCTTTGGCATATGGCTGTGATGGAGAATATACAAAAGTCAGAGCAAAAGTCCAAGAAGGAGATTGAACTTGAGAAGCAAAGGTCAATTGATCTTGCTGAGGACTTGAGACGGCAGAGGGAAGAACGAGATGAGCGTATACGGCAACAGCAACAACGCAAGCGACAAGAGGAGGTGTCAACCATTCAGCAGATACAAATGGATGATTTGGCAAAGGAAAAGGTAAGGAAATATAAACTTGTGTTCTTCATTTATGTCTTATATCCATCCTCTCAATCCATCACTCTTACATCACTCTCTTCTCTATAGGCTGAGATCCAACAAAAGAATGAACGCAGGACCAAGACGAAATCGGAAATAAAGAAGAACCAAGCACTGTTGAGACATCGACAAGACGAGGCTCGCAAGAAAGACCTCGAGGAGACTCGAAGGTGTGAGGCAGAAGTTGCACAACGGAATAAGATCACTTCGGCAAGAGCAGAGCTTGAACTTAAGCACTTTGAAGAGAAACAAGGTAAGAAGTTTGATGCGTGACTTGAAATATCTTGTGCTGTTTGCAATCGTATCCTTCACTCATCTTGTACATACATTCTACCTTGTCTCCTCTTAGCCATGAGGAAAATGCTTTCTGACAGAGCTTCCGAAGAGCTCAAGCAACGAGCGATGCGAGAGTGTGAAATCTTCGAAAGAGATGTCAGGATACGTCATCAGAAGGAGCAGCAAAAGGCCGAGGCGGCTCGAGAAAAGCTTGAAAGGGAGAGACTTGCCATTGAGGAGAGTCGTCGACAACAACTACAATCCAAACAGCAAGAGACAGAAGCCGAGAGGAAACTTGGTGAGCTGTATGCCAAGGAATTGGCAAGGATAACGTCAGAGCAGCAGGACTTGGAACGGAAGAAGGAACTAGCGAAGCGTAAACAGAACATGGAACTACGCAAGATGCAACAACAGCAGATTCGTGAGGTTGAGCAGCGACGAGCGAAAGAAAAGGCCGAGAAACTTGTCGAAGAGAAGCAAGTGTTTGTCGAGGAAAAGAAGGAAGATGACATCTTCAAAGATTTCGTTGCCAAAGAGATTGAGAACTTCAAGATTCAAGGCAAGGGTAACAAGAGAATAGCCTTGCTTGAGAAATCGTTGAACTCGTGAGAGTTGTATGTTGCAATAGTGGGGTTTATTTTATTATATGTGCGTGTCTAACTGATACGCTAAGGTCCTCTCGGTGTGGGATCCGGGACATTATATATGTTATTTGTGGGGTATATATCTGTATATTTATGTAGTAAAGTAAACGATATCATAGTCAAGTTTAGTTATATAGTGTATATCTTCAGACATACCAAGAGTAGGACTTGCTTATGTTTTCCATCACACTTCAGCCTACGATACAACATATATATCACAACATCGACTTGATTAAACATCTTGTGAACCTGCTATCTTATGCCGCCTCTCCTCTTGAAGGAGACTCACACTTACTCATATCAATCTTCTAACAACTTGTACCCCTTTGTGATGGCCCCGTGATTTTCTCTTGAGTTGATGTTGATTGCCGACCCGACTGGCTCACATTGATGTATTGCTCTTTATCTTGATTGTTGTTGGTCAGTTTGAGATGTTCCTATATGATATGTTCACTTATTAAAGCATGAATGAATCATCTCTATCATCGCCGCTCCTGGCATCATCTCCAAGGCGAGAAGAATCTCCAACACAAAGTTATAATTCTTTAGAAAATGATACCTGGTCAACCTCTTTGCAGTACGCCGACTCTTCTGCTGCTCCGTTAGACTATGATGCGGCCGATGATACACAGGTGTCTATTGCAGACGACTTTGCATCTAAATCAAGTGCTAAACAAACATTTATACATTTACTTAAAGGATACGTGAGTATATAATGTCATTTATGTGTCTAAAAATTATGTAATCATATGTCTCAAACATTAGTTTCCTATATCATATATCACAATCACAGATTGGCCCCGGCTGTTTATCATTACCATGGGCAGTATCACAAGTAGGATTTGTTGGAGGTACAATAGCCATTGCAATAATGAGTATATGGTCTTCCTATAACTGTTGGACTATTGTTAAGATCAAAAGATACATCGAAAGGAGTAATTTACAAACAAATAGAGCATCGATTATTGATGGAATAGAAACAAAATCAGAAGGTGCATCATCTTTAGCTTCCAGTGCATTGACATATCCAGATGTTGGTGAATGGTTATATGGTGATCAGTTTGAGCGCTTCACTTCAATGTGTATATGCACTCAGCAATTGGCTATATGTACTGTTTTCTTTTCATTTATTGGTGAGAATATATATGCAGTATGTCAATTAGTACCTGATGTACCCAACATACTACAAAGTCATATTGGAGTAATGACAGTGGCATTACCATTTATAATGGGATTATCATTTACACCAAGCATTAATGCATTGACGCCAGTAATGATAGTCGGTACTATTCTACTGTTTAGTGGATTTGGTGTATTGGGGTATGTTATTGCAGAACTCTGGAGTGAGAGACCGACAGATCCAATCGAGATACAATGGAGAGAAGCTCCATTAGCACTATGTGCCATACTCTACTCTTATGAAGGCATATGTTTGATTCTACCAATTGAAAGGTAAGTATGTGGCGGTAGGATGTATGCTGTGTATATATTCTTGAATGTTACTCACTCGTCAACTTTTTTAGTGAAATGGCCGAGCCAAAAAAGTTCAAGAAGGTATTCTTCTCAGCAATGGCATGTGTAGCTATCATATTAACGACTGTCAGTAACATTTGCGTTTATGCTTTTGGTGTAGTAACAAACGGATCCATCACTGCTTTCTTGCTTGGAAAGTACAGTGATGATAAATCCATCATTGTCTTCTTGATGGTTGCCAATACAGCGGTTAGTTTGTCGGTACTCTTCACCTACCCACTTCAACTCTTTCCAACCTTTGAAATAATTGGGCCAAGATTCAATGCATTCATTTGGAAGCTCAGACATGGACGAAGATATAGTGAAATGAATAATGATCTTGATGAGACAGACTTGACAGGTTTTGATCCGATGCCAACCTTACATGAGCATGATGTTGCCTCAGTTGAGGAGCATGTCTACGAAAGCAACTTTACAAAAGTGACCAGTGATACACCAATCAACAATACAGATGATGACAATGAAGCTAACGATAATGAGTTACTTCGTAGCTCCATGGTCTCCAACATTACAGAGCCAGGTGCAATAGTATCCATACCAGGAGATTCTAAATTGCTTCGAATGAGTCTGGTCCTTCTAACTTACATGATAGCAAGTATCATACCTAATGTGCAAGTGCTTATATCATTAGCTGGTGCCATTGCAGGCAGTAGTACAGCACTGTTGATACCTCCCATGCTTGAGTTGGCACTGATTGATCACTTAGATTCCAAGAATGATGTAACTACATCTCCAAGGATGATTCCTCCGTCACAACAGCAGACGACTGCAGAATTTTCTTCAATACTATACAGATTTGACTTAAAGGGCAAGTTTTGGAAGAAGAAACTGAAATGCTTCTTACTCTTTTGGATTGGGTTTGTCTTTATGATAATAGGCGCTTATGCGTCAATATCAGATATTATTGAAATATGGACAGGGAAGAACTAGATAAAATGTATATGATGAACATAAAAGTTGAGAAACTGTAACATTACTCTTTTGTTATTTGAGATCTCAAGCTTTTTGTTCTGACATCCTCCATGAATGTCAACAACTCTTTACAGAGCTCATCTATATCTTCTGTTTCTTGTGTGTTGCTTTTTACTGTCGAAGCAAGTGTCTTTTCACATTCAGGGTCTATCTGAAATTGATAATTCTCTTCAAATAGTCGGTCATATTCTTCTTGAAGGTCAACATCTGCTGTTGCAGTTACCGTTGTTTGTTGAAATAACCTTCTCTTTGTTGTATCCGTTGTTGTTGAAGAAATAGACAGCTTACTCTTTCGAGAAACAACATTCTCTTTGTCACCTTTTGCTACGCCAGTCCGATTATCGATACCACTATCATCTGTAGTACAACTTTCCTCACTCCAAAGATCCCTCTGTATAGCAGACATCTTCAATGTCTCTGCTTGAGTTTTATACTTCTCCACTTCTCTTTTCAATGCAGTCAATCTTTTGGCATATATCTCTGCAGCTTTCGTCAAGTCTTCGTTGTGTTTTGTTTTCATTGTGTTGATCATCTTCATAACATCACGACGTTCTTCAATCTTCCTTACTCGTTTATTACTTGTTAATGGCGGTGCATCTTCTCTATTGAACTTCAGTGTTTTAGTAGGAGATGGCAATGGCATTAATGTATCGGTATGTTCATCTACTGATTCACGTAATATATCTAATTCGTCTTTTAATTCTCGCATCTTTGTTTCATGATCTTTGGTTAGTGTTGCAATTTCATCGGCGTGTTGTATCTTTAGATTATCAATCTCAGTACCACCTTTGCCTACAAGCTTTCGTGTTATATTCTTTGAGGATGGTAGTAGAGTGTTCATCTTATATTATAGATAAAGTATGTATGGTGCACCGTCGATGATTACTGGCCAATAAATTGTGTGCTCTTTCCCCGCCTACGACCGATACCTCGCCCGTTAGAACTCGAATAGACTTGTATTAGAGATCCAATAATATGATCTATATCGTCTTAAAACAGCTGGAGAGAGGTGGTATGTAATGATATCAAGTGATGATGATCAAATTCAAATGTTTGTGTTTCTTTCAAGCAGCGAGAATGGTGTACGAAAATGTGGTATCCTTTTTATGAGAGTATGTAGTGATGGATGTTGTTGTGATGTTGTGATAGTAGGCTAGAGGTAGACGGAATAATAGTAAGGCGAGACATATAGTAGTGGGTGTGATGGTATATGCGCATTACTGAGTTATACATTTTAGCACAAGAGATGTCACAAATTGCATTTCAATTTTCAACATCATCATCGATACTCAGACTCAAATCGATATCAACATCACTTTATAACTCGAGACCAACTACCTTTGGTCAATTAGCATTTCCAGATTTAACAAGTAGTACTATGAGCTCTACACCATCATGTCCCTGTTGTGCTTTTTTAACAACAAATGGTGCCTTGTTCTTACCATGGAATACAGGAGAGGATGATGATGGCGAAGAAAGTGTTGCAATTGAAAGTAAATCGTTGTCGGCTGAAGATATTATGACTCCAAATGAATCTTGGGATAGAATATCAATGAGTAGTAGTGTGGTAGATAGTAATGATGAAAGACAGCAGATACTTCTAGTAGATACACACGGACATCCACATCTCTCTCGAGATGTTCAATATGCAGAGAATGACACAAGCATACCTATAGATGATCAATCAATTGTATCACTTACATGTGCAGTATCACCACTAGATTGGAACTCTGCATTAGAATATGCATCTCAATCACAACAAATACTTCCAGCATTAGGCATACATCCGTGGTACCTGGCCGACATATTGGTAGATGAAACAAAGAATATTGATATGCAAGAAGATATTACAAAGTATATCAAATGGGATTGGTTATCAGAATTAGAAGCACATTTATCAAATCACCCCCATCTACTAGTAGGAGAAATTGGAATGTGCAAAATGGCAAGATTCGTGCGAGAGTTCCCAAAAGAAAAGGGAGGTAAAGCTACTGCATCACAGTTACAAAAGATTGTCTTTAAGAAACAATTGGATTTGGCAGCAAAGTGGTCTAGACCTGTGACAGTACATTGTGTGAATGCTCATGGCTTGTTTATTGAGGTAATGAGAGATACCTTGACAGAAGTAAAAGAGTCTTGTGCCGAAATAGATGATATTACAGAAGCAAAGAGACATTGGAGAAGAGCATTTCCACCTGCCATAGGTATGCATTCCTTCACTGGAACTGCACATCATGTCGGCGAAATACTAGCATTTGAAAAGGAGATCTTATATCCTGAAGAAGTTCAAGCTAGTGGTAAGAGACGTAGACGAAAAAAGCAGCAAGGAGCAGACAAAGAAGAGATACAACAACCTCAAGATGGTGAGAAAGATATCCTATTCTACTTTGGCTTCTCACACGCTGTTAATCACGTCATGTGCACAAGTGAAAAGGCTAGGAAGAAGGGTTCAGAGGCAGTACGGTCAATCCCATCAGACAGACTATTGGTAGAATCAGATGTTCACAACTCTGTTGACGTCATATTGGGAACCGCCGGTGCAGCGGCATATGCAGCACAGGTCAAAGGAGAATCGTTAGAGCAAGTGGCAAGATCGACTACAAAGAATGGTTTAAGATTTCTAAGTTCTTTAGATTCCATAACAGATACTTAAATAATCTTAAAGTGTAATATATCATCTCATACTTTCTCATCTCCCCTTTCTCTTGGCAAATTCAAATGCATTACCAAAGCCACGATACACCCAGCATCCTGCAAATGCACAAAGGCCAGCTTTGCCTCCCCAACCTCCATTCCAATATCCTGAGTGTATCGTTATAGCATGAATCAATCCGGCTATGGCTCCAGCTCCTGCAAATGATGTGAATAAAGATACAGCTGACTGTGGTTGTGCCTGTTTGGCTCTTCCTGGTGCATTACCATACATTAATCGAGATGGGAGACTCATACCGACAAATGATCCACCATACAAAGCCAATATTGATGTAGGATCTCTGATAAATAATGAACCAAGTAGACCAACGACAGAGCTAGCTCGAACGGGATCGGCTGCAGCCGAATCATCACTACACTCTCTTAAGAATATAGTAGCCACTGATCCAAGCATATGGAACAATACCATTGATACAACAACAGAAGATGGGCCATTGTTACCCCACATTGCTCTTCTCATTTTCCTACCTACACTACCAACCTTTTGATACTTTGCTAATACACTAGTTGCCAAGAAAGCGGTAGCACCTAATCTTCCGCCAATTCCTAAACAAAAGTTGTTAATATGTATTAATACTTCATAAGATACTGATGTTAATATACCTAATACTAATGCCAATGAAGGGTTGGATACTAAATGTCCACCACACATGCCTGCAAATGATCCGCAGAATGCAGCTTGTCCTAATCTTCGATCTAAACATGTTGATACTAACAACGTTAATGCCGAAGAAGCCAATATAGGCGAGTATCCATTAAACAAATGTAAATACCATGTACCAATTGTTGATAACACAGTCACTGCAATACGTGTCATTAATAATGGAAACTCTGAACTAACTCCTGGTGGATCTCGTATTAATGGCCATTTAATATTGTGTATAAGTGTTGAACTACCACCACCACCGCCACCTCTTGCTGCAGCTAATCTAGGCGGTGCAACATTACTAACTGGTACAGCTGAACCTGGTTGAACCTGTCTCGAAGTACCAGGTCCGCCTGCAGCAGGTAATCCACCACCCTGATTGGTTACTGATATATTCTCTTGAGGTGTTGCTGCACCAAACGCTTTGAAAGGACGATTATTTCCCGGAGTTGCGGCGCTTCCCGAAAATGCTTGCTGGCCTTGATGATCACGCCATGGTGGTACATAATCTGTAACTGATGGATTAACACGTGAACTCTTTGTATCGTCTTCCCAGTTACTATCTTGTTGAGCTTTATCTCGATATGCTGATAAACAACTACTATATTGTTGTTGATGAACTGCCGACGCCGCTGATGTTTTTTTAGATATTGATGGTTGTGGTTGAGCAAAGGAATGTGCTATATCGACAACACTGACCGTAGACAGGAGGATAATATGGAGGTGATATGCCATGATGCCGTTAAATATTGATTGTGTTGTATTAGGTGAACTATAGATTCAATTTAATTGTTACGCGATTCACCAATTCCAAAGAAAACTTGCTAGCAATTGAAAAAGATACACTCTCATAAAAATAAAAGATACGAAAGTGGTAGTAACACAAAACATCAATATCAACACATAATTTATGAGTTAGTATCAAATAACAACCAATCGCCGCCGCTCGGACACTACCTTATACTATTATTGGTGTATACACCTTACTTGCTCATCTTCAATATCTGTGACAGAGTTTGCCTTTTATTTGATATCATAAGACGGTGCACCATCAACATCATCATGACAACTCAAAATTGTAACCGTTACCTCCTTGGCTCACTATTATTGGCTACATCTGATATGAGTTGCAATGCCTTAGCCCCATCGTATAATAATATCAATCGGTTTCATAGATCTTCGCAGTCGGCTCTACCCGCTATGATCACAAAAGAGTAAGTATATGTTTCTTTTTTGATACATTGCAACTTGCAAAGCCAGGAACTTAATTGTTGTTAAATATAAATGGTATAAGTTGGGTTATGTTTCATTATTGATATTGAAACTTACATACTCTTCTCATTTATATACAGTGGTATAAATTGGGTAGATGAACATGACGAATCTGCACTGAACGCAGCCAATAACAACATAAACAAGAGAAATGATGGTACAGGAAAAGAAGGATTTCAACAACAATCAACAGATGAATTCCGTAGTTCACATGGAAGTGTTGGTGTATCTCCAACCTATCAAAGAATAGGTGGTAATGGATGGGGTAGTACTTTTAGACATCCATTTCAAACATCATCAACAGACGACTTTAAGAAGCCTCACGGTATGCCAGACAATATGCAAGCTCAATCGGCACCAACCAGAAATCAACAGGGAGGAAGACAGTTTAAAGCAGCATTCCAAACATCATCAACAGCAGACTTTAAACAATCTAAAGACTCAGGTACTTCTTTTGATGCACCACAACAAGCACAGTATCAAAAACCAGTAACATCTTCACGAGCAAATAGTGAGCCATATCAAAATCGTGTTGGTAAAGATTCTTATGAGAGTACACAACCACAAAATAATGTAATCTTTGATGCTGAAATTATACCCGATGGTGTATCATCAAAATCATCGGCCACAGAAGAAGAATTGAAAGCATTATTGGGATCATCGTATAAACCACCTGAACAAAGAAGACAAATGAATAATGTTGCTGCTCCTCCTGTTAATGCTGTTGTTGATGCTCCTGTCAATAATGCCCATCCAACTCAAGATCCATTGGCTCCAGATTGGTTTGGTTCAAATAATCGTCAAACATCTGCACAACCTGTCCAACCTACTAGATCATATCAGCCACCTGTTGGAGGTAGTAATGGATCACCACCGATTGGAGGTACGGCCACACCACCAATCCAACAGCAACAGCAATCACAACAAGTACCCTTTACCACACCACCACCTCGAGAACCAATGGGAGGTACAGCTTATGTTCAGCAACAAGATTTGGAACAGTGGGATAAGAAATTAGATGTAGCTGTTCAAACTTCAGGCAACACATTTATACGACCACCGAAATTTCCATTAGTACGAGATCCACCAGGAGTCCAGTGCAGAATATCCGATCCTTGCAACACGAGTATTAGTTACTGTGTTGGCTACGACAGCTACTCGATACTTGCATCTATTCAATGGCTATTCACCTATATTGGCTTCATCGGCAATGACATTATTTGCAAGTATATGTTTAGATCGAAGATTGGGACAAGCTGCATTCTGTGGATCATTCGCAGGCATGTGTGGAGGACATTTATTACCCAACTTGTCAATGACAATGGCGTTGGGAGGAATAACGTCTGCATGTTATGAGTTACTTATCCGTATCAACAATAAATGTCTTGGAATTGGCGGTCGATTAGGTGCGACTGCTTTCTTGGCAACGAGTATATTGGCAAAGTATCAAAATGTAGGAGGTGTGGGACGAAAGCTTAGACGGGGTCTATGGGGTAAAGCTGGTCCTTCTACAATTGTCATATCAATGATACTCTTTCATATGTTGGGATCAATATCAACTATATTGTTACGAGAATATAGTGATGATTCTTCACCGGTTGCAGATCCTGTCAGGGCGAGCTCTATTGTCGGGTTATTGGGATCTCTATTCATTAAAGATCCAATGTCAATATTAGCACTGTATGGTGGATCATTTGTCGGTATGAGTCTCCCATCTCGTTTAATGAATGGCAATATGCCTGGCGGTAGAGTTCAGCCGCAGTCAGCTGTATCTTTGTTCACGTCATTTGCTGGAGCTGGAGCAATAGCCGGACTAATACATGCGATAACAATACATTATGGATATTGGAATGGTGGCTGGG
>Ga0214479_100517_pt1 | contig 22164 bp, 8 predicted proteins | sample M1_20Mar14CPVII9_5_FD_165054 | JGI IMG/M metagenome (GOLD analysis project Ga0214479, IMG submission 165054) | Marine eukaryotic communities from Monterey Bay, California, United States - M1_20Mar14CPVII9sort6BwellE14 | ecosystem: Environmental > Aquatic > Marine > Unclassified | place: USA...
CTTTTTGATAGATTCAATCCTGTCCTGATCCTGCTTGGACAGTTGATACCTTACGGTGTGTTTCGATGTCGCTTTAAATGCTTCTCGGAATAGGCTGTTTTGCTGGACGGAGATTTGAATTTCTGTTGGAAACCATCCAAGCCGCTTGATTGATTTGTTGAGTTCCATCCGAGCGAACGGTGGGACTTTGGTTGGGTCGGAGACATTGAGCAAAGTGAAGTAATGAAGGAAGTCATTGTATTGCTCAAGAATTGAGACCTTTGCCGGTTGTGAACCGGAGTAGCGATACTCAATCTGGGGGCTTGAAAGTGTGATTAAGTTCGCACTTAAATCAGGATCCTCGACGAATGGATCGTCCGTTAGAAATCTTGACCGATGATCCTGTCGCGTTTCTTTGCGGACGCCTTCGTAGATAGAAATGAGCTGCAGGTCAGACAAGTCAAGTTTAGTTTGCTTGGCGTGATTCAAGAGAGTGAATGTTTTTTGGCGACTATCAAAAATTACAGTTTCCTCTGTCTCAATTTCTCCGTTGTCGGACAGTTGAAAGTCATAAATTATCCCTGAAGCAAAGAGCGTGATGTTTTCAGAGACAGGTGACCTCATTCCGTCGACGTAAACCTGAGAGTCGATTCGAAAATCTTGTCCCAGCAAATTTGAGTTCTGGCATTGAGGTGTTACGAGGCAACTGATTGCGAGCAGCAGAGTAAATTTTGCGTATTTCACGGCGCGGTTTTTCATTAACGCAATCTCCAGGGACGAGTCGTTAGCGGTGAAGTTAGAAAAACCCGAGATTCAAGTCCAGACGTTTAGCACGCTAGCACTCGATAAATCGCAAAAGCTCACGATGGCACTTTCCTGATCTGTCGATCTCAGCTCGCCGCTGCGAGCTGGGTGTAGCATGGTGGAGGCAGGAAAGTGGGAAAGCGGATTAAGTGTGGATAGCACGGCCGTCAACGGCGAGTGCGGCTTCCTGCATGATTTCCGAAAGTGTTGGATGAGCATGGCAGCACCTTGCCAGATCTTCACTGGAGGCTCCGAAATTCATTGCTACGGCCGCCTCGGCGATCAAATCACCAGCACGAGCACCGATCGCATGGACTCCGACGATGCGGTCAGATTGGGCATCAGCGAGGATTTTAATTTTTCCTTCGGCTTCGCCCATTGCTCTGGCGCGACCGTTCGCTCCGAAGGGGCATGAGCCCTTTCGATAGGAAATTCCTTCGGCCTTGAGTTGTTCCTCTGTCTTGCCGACCATAGCAATCTCAGGATGGGTATAAACAACAGCGGGAATGGTATCGTAGTTGACGTGACCGGCGCCGTTGGCAATCCGTTCGACACAGGCAACTCCCTCTTCGGACGCTTTGTGAGCCAACATCGCTCCGCCGATACAGTCTCCGATCGCGAAGACTCCGGGGGCCGATGTGGCCAGTTGCTGATTCACGGTAATAAATCCGCGCTGGTCAAGTTCAACGCCGGCTTCTTTCAGGCCGACGTCACCTGTATTGGGAACGCGTCCTGCCGAAACCAGCACTCGGTCACATTGGATCGGTGCCGCATCTTTGCATTTAACAACGCAGGTGTTTCCTTCGCGTTTCGCGCTCTCGACCCACATGCTGGTGTGGAATTCGAGCCCCTGTTTTTCAAAAGTTCGTTTTGCTGCTCTAGCAATTTCCTGATCCAGGCCGGGCAGAACGTGATCCATGCCTTCGAGGATGATGACTTTTGAACCCAGTCGGCTCCAAACAGATCCAAGCTCGAGACCGATGTACCCTCCGCCGATCACGACTAAGTTTTTCGGAACGTTGGGATAGCTGAGGGCTGTGGTGCTGTCACCGATGAATTCGCCGTCAAACTCGATTCCAGGAAGACGCATTGGGACACTGCCAGTTGCGACAATGATGTTTTCTGCAACGAGAGTGTCGCCAGTAGAGACGACGACCTGTCCGTTTCCTGCTAATTTTCCACGGCCAACGTAAGTGGTAACTTTGTTTCGCTTGAGAAGCATGTTGATTCCGCCGGTAAGCGTATCAACGATTTTCGACTTCCGCTTCATCATGGCCGAGAGGTCAACGGTTAGTTTGGTCGCAGTGATTCCGTGTTCGACCATATGGTCGCGGGCTTCGACGAGCAGGTGACTGGACTCGAGTAGGGCTTTACTGGGAATGCAGCCAACTCGGAGGCAAGTTCCACCGAATTGTGGATTCTCGTCAATGACAGCCGTCTTCAGCCCTAATTGTGCGGCACGAATTGCTGCGACATACCCACCGGGACCACCTCCGACAATGATAAGGTCAAATTTTTGATCAGCCATAATAGAAATGTATCGCTATGAGGTTGGGGATGAGCGGCAATGACGCGAGCAAATCCGATGCGGTTTATCGGGACTTTCAAGTCTGGATATAGAATCGGCGTGATACGTTTAAACTTCAAGGAATAAACGGGCAGGCTCTTCGAGCACTTCTTTGATTGTTTTTAGGAAACCGACTGCCTCTTTTCCGTCAACGATTCGGTGGTCGTAAGTCAGCGCCACGTACATCATTGGGCGAATCACGACTTCTCCGTTGAGGGCAATTGGGCGGTCTTGAATTGTATGGAGCCCGAGAATTCCACTTTGAGGCGGGTTCACGATCGGCGTGGAGAGTAGCGAGCCGTAAACGCCACCGTTACTAATCGTAAAGGTACCGCCTTTCAGGTCGTCGGGAACGATTTTGTTCGCTTGAGCGAGGGCAGCGAATTCGCCGATTTTCCGCTCGACTACTGCAAAACTCATGTTCTCAACGTTGCGAAGAATAGGCACAACCAATCCTTTACCGCCACCGATCGCGATTCCAATATCGTGATAATTTTTGACGATCACGCGATCGCCTTGAACTTCAGAATTAATAGCGGGATAACGCTTGAGCCCTTCGACGACAGCTTTCGCAAAGAAGGACATAAATCCTAATTTGACCCCATGCTTTTTCAAGAAAGCGTCTTTGTATTTTGAACGAAGTTCTTTTACCGGCAGCATGTCGATTTCGTTAAACGTAGTCAACAACGCTGCTGTTTGCTGGGCTTCGACTAGTCTCTTCGAGATAGTCCGGCGGATCATGCTCATTGGAACAGACTTCTCAACCCGTTCATCGGAGTCCGTCGCTGAAACGGCAACCGGTTGGGGAGCAGGCTGCGGTTTTGGCGGAGTTACTACTGGAGCAGATTGAGCAGGTTGTGAGTCGCTCGGTTTGAGTCCTTTGGTGCGTACATAATTGAGAACATCTTCCTTCAGCAGGCGTCCGCCGGGTCCTGTGGGCGTGATGGCATCCGCGGAAATTTGATACTCGCTGAGTACGCGTTCAGCAGCCGGCATGATCCACTCAGTGGTTGCAGCAGGAGAATCCGAGACTACAGCAGTGCTCCCTCCTGCGGCGGCCGAAGCCATGCTGGTCGTGCCGGTTGGTTTCTCGCCTTCTTCGACGACACACAGGATATCGCCAACATGAGCAAATTCACCATCGGCAACTTTGATTTGTTGCAGGACGCCCGCTCGTTCCGAGCTGAGTGCCTGTGATGCTTTTTCGGATTCAAGTTCGACGATGTCTTCGTCTTTTTCAATCCAGTCGCCCGGCTGCTTTAGCCATGCCGCGACCTGAACTTCCTGAATTGACTCACCAAATTCGGGGACTTTGATTTCAAACATGTTCGACTGATTCTGAGTTGGATTGTGTTGAGCTGAAATGATTAAACGAAAATTGACGGGACGTTTTCCGTCTGGTTTTGAGCTGGTTTTCTAAACGTTAGCGGTTCGTTGGAAACTCATCGCCGTGTTCATGATGTCTTCTTGCTCAATCTTATGGGACTTCTTGGATCCGGTTGACGGGCTGGCTGATTCGGGGCGACAGATGACTTTTAATGGCCATTTTTCTTCGAGTCCAAATTCGTCCCATTTAACTTTCATGAAGTACCAGCCACCCATGTTTCGAGGTTCTTCTTGAACCCAGAATACCGGCGTTCCGGAAGCGTACTGGCTAAGGCATGCTTCAATTTCTTTGTGAGGCAAGGGATAAAGTTGCTCGACTCTAATCACGGCGAAATCCGTGCGTTCAGCCTGTTCTCTTGCTTTGAGTAGTTCGACTCCAATTTTACCGGCGGTCAAAAGTACACGTTGTGGTGCACTATCGTTGCGAACTGCCTCGTCGGCGATGACCCGCTGGAACTGTCCTTCGGTAAACTGCTCAATCGGCGAAGCGACGTAAGGTTCCCGAAGTAAACTCTTGGGCGTGAAGACCACCAAAGGCTTACGCCATTTTCGTTTGACTTGGCGTCGGAGCAAGTGGAAGTGTTGTGCGGCAGTCGTTGGGATAGCGACCTGAAAATTATGTTCTGCTGCTGAAGTCAGAAATCTTTCAAGCCGGCCGCTGCAATGTTCCGGGCCCGCCCCTTCGAAGCCGTGTGGCAGGAACATAGTTAATCCACTTAGTCGATTCCATTTGTCTTCCGCACTGCAGATGAATTGATCGACAATTACCTGAGCTGCATTGAAGAAGTCACCAAATTGGGCTTCCCAGATAATCAAGCTGTCAGGCGCATCGAGGCTATAGCCGTAGTCGAATCCAAGAACACCAGCCTCGCTGAGAGGGCTGTTGATAACATTTACCTTGGCCTGTGACTCTCCAAGGTGGTTGAGAGGAGTATGGGATTCGGCTGATTGAGTGTCGTGCAGCACCGCATGGCGCTGGCTAAAGGTTCCACGACCGCAATCCTGCCCCGAAAGACGGACTGGATGCCCTTCGATCGCAAGGGTGCCAAGGGCTGCCAGTTCCGCGGTTGCCCAGTCGATCGCCCGATTACCGTTGGCAGAGTCAACGCGGGTTTCGAGTACCCGCTTCAACTTGCGATGCAGATTGAATGTCTCGGGGACAGTCGCTGTATTGCGAATAACCTCAGTTAACACTTCTTGGGAGACCGTGGTGTCCGCCTCATCATCAGACCGTTCTTTTCCCCCGTAGTATCCGGACCACAAACCTTCAAGGGTTTGCGTATCTGGTGTGAATCCGGCAATTTTTGTGGATTCGAATTCATCCTGGAGTTTGGTACCTCGCTGCTCCGCAATTAGATCAGCCTCTTCCTGGGTAACTTCCTGCATTTTTAGAAGTCGCTTTAGGTAGCTGTCGCGGATTGTCGGGCGACTGTCGATCGATTTGTACATCAAAGGTTGCGTGAATCTAGGTTCATCACTTTCGTTGTGCCCCAGCCTTCGGTAGCAATACATGTCAATGACAACGTCTCGATTAAAGGCGCGTCGGAATTCCATTGCCAAGTTGACCACTTGGGCAACGGCTTCCGGGTCCTCGCCGTTAACGTGAAAGATCGGGATCTGCAACATCTTTGCGACATCGCTTGCATACGTTGTCGAACGACTGTCGTGGCAGTCAGTGGTGAAACCAACTTGATTGTTGACGATGACGTGCAGCGTCCCACCGACTTTATAGCCTTCGAGCTGGCTCAAGTTGAGTGTTTCCTGAACAACGCCCTCGCCAGCGAATGCAGCGTCTCCGTGAATCAGGACCGTCATCGTTTCTGATTGGTCGACATCGGAAGTGCGATCTTGTTTGCTTCGACACCGTCCCATGGCAACAGGGTTAACGAACTCGAGGTGGCTAGGGTTAAAGCAAAGTGAGATGTGAACCTTTTTGCCTTTGCTGGTGACCCAATCGTTACTATGGCCAAGGTGGTAGAGAACGTCTCCGCCTCCGCGATGCTTTTCGGGATCCGGATCGTCGAATCCCCAGAAAATATTTTGTGCCCGTTTGCCCATGATGTTAGCCAACACGTTGAGGCGGCCGCGGTGAGCCATTCCTAGAACGACTTGCTTGACGCCGTGGTCACCGGCTTTCTCGAGTGCGAGATCCAGTAACGGAATCAGGGTTTCGGCGCCTTCGAGGGAAAAGGTCTTTGCGCCGAGGAATTTCTTCCGCATGAATTCTTCGAAAATGACGGCGTCCGTCAGCTTGGTCAAAATTCTTAGTTGCGTCTTTCGGTGCAGTTGCATTCGGTTGCGCGAACCTTCCATTCGCGTTTGCAACCAATTTCGAACATCGTGGTCATCGATGTGCATGAACTGAACGCCGATAGAGCGACAGTAGGTTTGCCGCATCAAATCAACGATCTCTTCCAGCGATCTGAAATTTTGACCATCAACGGTCCGCGCCGAAAAGTTCTTTGGGAAATCAGATGGCAGCAGTCCATAGGATTCCGGGTTCAGTTCGTTGTTGGTCGCGCGAGGCCGACCGAGTGGGTCGATTTTTGCCTCGAGGTGCCCCCGAACGCGAAAGCCACGAATGAGTTGATCCACCCGGTCTTGCAGTTGAGCAACACTACGACTGTTCGTTGTGTTGTGGTCTGGCGCGGAGGCAGAGGAATTTGAGGCTACTGGAAGCGACGAAAAGTCGATCTCACTATTCTCGGGATCAAAGTTCTTAAAATAGGTTTGCCATTCAGGTGGCAACGAACTTGGATCTTGTTGGTAGTCGTCAAATAAACTGTCGATGTAAGCTCGACTGAATACGTTCATTAATCAATGCCGATCGTCGTCACAGGCCGGGATTCGTCCATGAAGGAAGTACCAAAGTAACTCTTTTGAGAATGCTGAAGTGTCGCATAACGTGATCGAGTTTGTCCGGGATTTCCGTCGGAAACCAAAATTATTGGAACTGGTTCGTTTCTAAAAAATTTGGTTTCGTTCTGACAACCCTCCGTGGGTTGCTTCTTTGACGTTAAATGTACCTCAGATTATCGAATTAGGCTTGGAGTTTCCATTGCACAAATCGAAAATTTCTTCGGAATCGATAAGTTTTTACGGCTTAGGGGAGGCAGGGCTTCTCTGATTCTTTTGGGGAAATCGGTCGTCTGACAATTTGGGATTCACTGACATGAGAAGATGGAGCGTTTTTTAGACTTTTGAGTTGGAATGTTGGCGTGCGAGAACCGCTTCGCCAGCGAGTACCACCAACGGGCTTGTCTAATGGAGAAGTTTTATACCGAATGAGTTTTTTTGCTGGTTTTTCCGAAGCTTAGACACAATTATTGCTGCTGAGCGGTAAGTTTAAAAAGTGACCGCCGCGTTGCCGAATTGGGTCGGTGGAGTGTACTCTGTAGGCTTCGCTGGTCATAACCTAGGTTACCGTGTTTTTGGTCGTGGCCTCAGTAAACGGACCGCCTGCGACGGTCTGGGGGACGCTGGTCGTGGCTTGAGTTTAGCGGTGCAGTGAAAACAAGAACGGTATGGCAAAACGCAAAATTGGAATTTTGAATGCGACACTTCGGAATAAACCGTTGGCCTCTAGTGGTTCGCCTAACCGCGGGTTTACGCTCGTTGAGTTGCTCGTTGTAATCGCGATCATCGGAATTTTGATCGGGATGCTGTTGCCTGCAATTCAATCGGTTCGAAGTGCGGCACGGCGGGCTAGTTGTGCAAACAATTTGCGTCAAATCTCATTGGCGGTAGCCAATCATGAAACCGCACTTCTTGAGTACCCCACGAGCTTTGACATACCAGAGGGTGGTCTGACACGCGGTTCGTGGTCAATTCATGCGAAATTGCTACCGATGATTGAACAGGCGAATGCTCAACAGGGTATCAATTTCTCCGTCGACTGGCATGAGCAAGTCGATTCCGGTATCCCTGCCTTCGGAGCGCCAGTCTATTCATGCCCGAGCGATTTTCAGGCGGGAACGCGAACGAGGGATGGGAAAGATTATGTTCACTCGACCAGTTACGGGTTTAATTTCGGAAGTTGGCTAATTTACGACCCAGTGTCTCGAGAGTCTGGAGATGGATCGTTCTGTGTTTCCAAGCCGACGCGACATTCGGACTTTACCGATGGACTGAGCAATACTTGGGCGATATCAGACGTAAAATCTTTTACGAGTTACCTCCGCAACCATGGTTCTTTTGATGGTACTTTTCCGGTTAACGCTCAGGCATTTGGAGGGATGAATTCAGTTGAACGCAAGTTGGGCGCTGGAAAAGACCGTAATACTGGTCACACCGTCTGGAGTGATGGGCGAGTGCATCACACTGGATTTACCACGGTGTTCTCTCCCAATACCGTCGTTTCTTATGAGTTTGAGGGTGAGCAGTATGACATTGATTTTAATTCTCAACAGGAAGGGCGGCATCTTGTAAAGCCAACTTATGCTGCAGTCACGTCTCGTTCTTACCACGAACAGGGAGTCAATGTGGCCCGCATGGATGGGTCAGTCGGGTTTGTCGCCAACGGTATTACGCGAGCGATTTGGGCGGCAATGGGAACCCGAAGTGGACGCGAAGTTGCTGCGCTTCCATAATTTGAGACCGAAATATTATTCTGCTGAGAGGAGCATTTGTCGGTAGAATCGGTTAAAACGTCTGGTTCGCAACCATAAGACGGGGTTTGCCCAGTAAGCTCTCCCCTTGGGCTCGTCTGGCGAACTATAATTAGAAGCCTGAAAACCGACTATTCGTCGTTTTACCCAACTGGAGTTGTTTAAGCTCGTCCCCGAACTATTTATTTAAACCCCTGAATCTTCATGCCAGTCTCTATCGCTTGCCCAAAATGTAAAACGAAGTATCGTCTCCCCGACAGTGCTTTGGGAAAGCCCGTGAAATGCCAAAAGTGTGGTGCCAGTTTTCGCACTTCGGCACCGCCACAGACAACCGGGAATCCTGCTCCTTCGCAGCAATTGTCGACCAAGAAATCGCAACCTCAAACGGCGGTCAGCAAGGTTTTGCAGCCAAGCCAGCAAGAAATTTCAAAGATGGGGATTCAGGGCGCCATCAAAAAACAGGCCGATATTTTTTCGGCGCCTCCCCCACCCACGAGAAGCAATCCGCTTGGAAATTTCTCGATTGAGGATCCAGGGTTTGCAGATTTAGAAGTTGCTAAACAGGAAGTTGAAGAAGAGGTGAGGTCGGATGGGATGGAGTCGATTTTGGGTAATCCTTACGCCTCCGGTACCGAAAAGAAATCAAAGGGAGGCTTCAAAAGGAAAAGTCAGGCACCAGCTGTCGACGTTCGGCCTTATGCGGTTGCCCGAATTGGAATTTGGATGCAGTTGGTTTCGTGGTGCCTTTTGTTAGGGGCGTCAGTGATTTTCTTGTTGGTCACACTGCTTATGGCTTTAACGCCGTCTCCCGGTGAAGACAGCCTGATCATAAAAGTTATCGGTATCATCTTTATACTGATAGGCATTGCTACACCATTTGCAGGATTTATTGCGTTTGTTGGCCAAGTTCTATGTTTATTCGCTCCCAACAAGAATGAAAAGTTGGCGGCAGGATTTGCGATTGGTTCGCTGGTAGGCCTGATTGTTTTGCCAATCGTTATAATGTTGGTGGGTGCGGTGGGCGTCGTTGGTGTCGGTGTTTTCAGTGGCGTTAGCGGTCAGAATGCTGAAGAGGCCGGGCGAGCGGTAGGGGGAATTTTCGTTTTCGCTATCTTCTTGAGTCCGTTTGCTTTGTTGTTAGCTAATGTTTTGTTTATGTTTTTGTTCTTCAAGCGTCTTGGTAGAAACATTAAGGCGAAAGCAGTTGAACAAGCGGCGAAGTTGGCGATGGGGAGTTGGATCGGATCGGTCGCTAACGCGGTTATTTTGTTCGTTTTTATAATGGTCGTCGGATTTCTCTACTCTGGCGGTTCGGAACCACCTCCAAGCTTCCTAGGGCGTGTCCTGCAGATTTGGTTATTCCTTACCTTGGTTTTGAACCTGGTAGTTGTCGTTGCGATGGTCGCCATGGGATTTGCGGCGGTCAAGCATACGAAGGTAGCCTAGCCAACCTTGGGGTGGTCATCTCGATCCTAATGAGCGAATGTTTCAAAAGAGAATCCGAAATTCAGGTTCGTATTAACCGAAAATATTCTCGTACATCTCTGCGTTAAATCCAACGATCATTTTCTTGCCGCAAGTCAACGTTGGAGCACGGAGGTTTCCGGTTGGTCCAAGGATCAACTTTAAAATTTCGGTTTCTGAGGGCGCGTCTTTTTTTAGATTGAGTTCGACGACTTTCTTACCCCGAGCGACAAACAGATGGTTAGCTGCCTCGACAAGCTTGAGTGCCTGCTGTTTTTGATAGGTTTCTTTCTTGGCATTAATTTCGGTCTTGGGGGTAATGCCGGCGTTCGCAAGAAACTCTTGCGTTTTTACACAGGTCTTTCAGCCAGGGCGATGGTAACTCCAGTCTACATTCGTCATCTAAAAGTACTCCTCGAAATAAATGTTTGCCCTGGGAAGACCGCGGCGTTCCAGACTCCTTCACTACGGTTTGAAGGAAAGTCTTTCAAAATTAATTAAGTTGGATCTGTTTGCTAACTCGTTTATACTTCGTTTCGAAAAAGTTTCTAGCGTTGCAGCGCCTTCTATTTTTGTTTTGGGATCGGGAATGAATTTAAATAATTGTCTTGTGAGTTGTCTCGGTTGGGGAATTGCGTTTCTGTTCCTTGGTTTAGTTTGTTCGCCAGCGGTTGCTTCCGATCCGGCCGAACGAAATATTGTATTTTTTATTACTGACGATGAGGGGCCGACGCTTGGTTGTTACGGTGATTCTTTGGCGGCAACCCCTTGCATCGATCGACTGGCCAAGGACGGTGTTGTGTTCAATCGCGCCTTTGCGACGACCGCAAGTTGCAGTGCAAGTCGATCGGTCGTGATGTCGGGTTTGCATAATCACAAAAATGGGCAGTACGGTCACCAGCATCATTTCCATAAGTTTGATTCCTACCACAACGTTGTGTCGCTTGCCTTGCCACGAGTGTTGGCTAAGGCGGGTTATCGAACGGGCCACATTGGAAAATATCATGTTGGCCCCGAAGCTGTCTATCGATTCGAAACCTATTTGCGTGGCAATGCGAGAAGTGCCGTTGAGATGGCAGAAAAGTGTCGAGACTTTATCTCAGATCGCTCTGATGATCGGCCATTTTTCTTGTATTTCGGAACCTCGGATCCACACCGCGGTGGCGGGATCGATAAGACGTCTAAGTTAAAGCTCAAGCCTGATCTGTTTGGGAATAAACCAGAACGAGGGTCTTATCCCGGTGTCGAGGAAGTTTTTTACGATCCTGCCAAGGTTACAGTACCTCCATTCTTGAGTGATACGGCCGAAACGCGTTCTGAAATTGCTCAGTACTACCAATCCTGTGCCCGAATTGATCAAGGCTTGGGGAGGCTCGTTGAAATACTAAAAGAGGCCGGTGTCTATGATAAGACGCTGATTGTGTTTACCGCTGACCACGGCATGGCATTCGCCGGTGCTAAAACAACCGTCTACCAGCCAGGTTTGCGAGTTCCGTTTGTGGTCCGAAACCCGTATGAAAAGCAACGCGGATTTGTATCCGAAGCGATGGTCAGTCACATCGACATTGCGCCATCACTGCTTGATTTTGCCGGAGGTCTCGATCCTGATTTGAACGGCCCTAAAGATTGGGTAGATCCGGATAAATACTGGAAGGAAAAAGATCTATTTGCCAAGGACAATCGGAGCGGCGGCAATAAATTCCGAAGCTATCAAGGGAAGTCGTGGCTGAATTGTCTTAGCGGTCCCGAAGTTGATCATTGGGATTCAATTTTTGCATCGCATACTTTTCATGAGATTCAGATGTACTATCCAATGCGAGTCATCCAAGACGGTCGTTACAAGTTGATATGGAATATTGCCTATAAGTTAGATTACCCTTTCGCCTCAGATCTTTGGGCGGCATCAAGTTGGCAGGCACAGTTTCTAAAAGGTGAGGACGCTCCGTACGGATTGAAGACCGTCGGGCAATATATTCACCGGCCAGAATTTGAATTGTTTGATATGAAAAACGATCCAGATGAGGCTTATAATCTTGCTGGAAAACCGGAGTTTGCTGAGTTGCTAAAGACCTATCAGGGAAAGCTGAAAGCGAAGCAGCGGCAGCTGGAGGATCCTTGGATACTCAAATGGAAGTATGAATAACAAGGCTTGATGTTTTCGAATTGGCTCTGTCAATGTTGGCCGTAAATCTTTCCTTCGTACATCCGCGACTCATGTTGCAGTTCCTCTAGGCTGCCATTGAGTTGTTTGCGGATCGCTGCCATCAGCGGGTCAGATTTCGCGTTGCGGTCACGTTTGGGAGAAACTTCGATTGCCTCTCCGACGTCCAGGATGACTTTTGTTTTGCCGTGAATGCGGCATTGGCCAATGAGGTCTTCTTCGAATTTTTCAAGAGTATCGATGAGTCGATCGATCGATGGCAGGTCAACAATATAGTTCTCGGGGTAGCAGTCAATTTGCTGGGCAAGATAAGTTTGGCTTAGCTGCTGCCAGCGCCGGTCTTTTTCTGTTTGGTCAATTTCATCCCGGCTCATCTCGGGGAATATTTTCATTCTTAAGTTCTTGACCCTCGATTGAATGCCGCCACTGATTGGCTCGGTTGCTCCAAGCCATTCTTTTTCCAGCGGAAACATCAAGTGATCGACCATGTTGTTTTGTCGTTCTCTGAGCGTTTTTCCCGGCATGGATTGAACGTTAAATTCAAGTTCCTTAAGCGTTAGCACTGCATTGCCGAGTTTTATAATTCGTTCCATTAAGGGGACGGTCGGATCGGGATTCCATGTGAGCTTGCGTTCTAAATCAGTAAGAACCTCGTTGCCGGTTTTTTCGATATCTCCTTGGTAGAGGTATTTGATGGCGATGGGATGTACAACAACTTTTTGACCATTCTTAGCTCTTTTCTTCGCCGCAGTTCTGGCGATGAAGCCCGGTCCTTCCATCAAAGCCATCAGCCGGTCGTTTGTCCGGCTGGTAGCTCCGGCAGGGAATATCAGCAGTGGTCTCTCGGCTTCCACTAAAACTTTGACTGCGTAGTCTACGGCAGCCCGGTCGAGGCCTTCGCGATTGACACTAAAGGCTCCCATTAGCCGGACCATAAATGTCTTAAAAGCCGATTGGTTGAACAGGTGCCAACTCGCCATCGTGTACATGGAGATGGGGGCTTCTCGGCAGAGAAAGTACATCGCAATTGGATCGGTCGTGCGCGGGTGATTGGGGGTTAGCATGATCCCATGCCCGGCGTCCACTGAGGCGCGGAGTCGGTCCACGTGGCGGCATTCGTGATCAATAATGCCGTGTTCTTTGCGGATTAACTGTTGAAACCGACCAAGCCGAGTTAACAATCGTTGAGGCCAGTGCCAGGTAATGGGTGGGGTAAACCGATATGGCTTTTCTACCAGTATTTCATGCATAAGCTGGGCAATCGCTGGAACTTGGAGGATGGGGCTCGTCGCTCTAATTTTCGCCGACTTAGATGGGAAAGCAAGTGGTGGGGAACGGGTTCATTTTAACTGAGGCAGTTTGGATTTGGCCCAGCTTTCAAGGCGACGTTGGGTTGCACAGCAGACATCGCCATTGCAATTCAGTCAGAGTCGGGAAGTCCGCTAAACGCTCGTAGGGCTTTCCGTGTTTCGTTCCGTGAGTGTTTTCATTAACTCTTCGGGGTTGGCAAATTGCTTGCGATTAATCCGGGCTCCGGCTTCGGACTCACACTGAGAGATTTTCTTAAATTCATCCTCGTGACGCAGGAATGCGTCGACGATTTCAGGGTCGAATTGAGAGCCTGAACCGGAGATGATGATCGCTCGGCTTTCAAGGTGGCCAAACGAGGTCTTGTAAGGGCGTTTTGAAGTGAGTGCGTCGTAGACATCGGCGACGGCGACGATGCGAGCGGTGAGTGGTGTTTCTTCTTCTTTGAGGCCGTGTGGATAGCCGCTGCCATCCCAGCGTTCGTGGTGGAAAAAGGCGACCTGCTTAGCCGTGTGCATGAACGAGTTGTTTCCAAGCCGCATTTGAATGGCTTCGAGGCACTCTCCGCCAATAACCGTATGCAATTCGATGACTGCTCGCTCTTCCATGCTAAGTGGACCCGGTTTGAGCAGGATGGAATCTGGGACACCGACTTTTCCGATGTCGTGGAGAGACGACGCGAGTCCAAGATTGCGAACCCATTCGTCATCAAGTCCCTCTCGTTTTGAAGCTACATCTTTTGCGATGATCGTGACGTAGGATCGAATTCGTTCGAGGTGTTCACCTGTGTCGTTGTCTCGTGACTCTGCTAATTTTGCTAAACCGAAAATGACTGCATTTTTTGTCCGGAGTAATTCTGATTCACGTTGGGTTACTTTGCTCTCAAGGCCTTCGGTGATCGTTTCGCTTTTCTGGTAGGAACGATTTAGGATGGACATGATTAAGCTGATTGAGACCAAGCCCAGTAGTAGAATTGCGGTGAAGACAAGTTGTTGTGTGTTTGCAATTAAGTCGGTCAGGCCGGTCATTGAATGCTTGGCGGGTTGGCCAAGCATCAAGATGGCGTGGAGTTTAGGTAGAAATTCGACACTCACAAAATGCTCGCGTCCAGCTATTTCGGCTCGACCATCAAAATGCCGGTGACGATTGTTGGGCGCAACGGAGCGTAGAAGATCGACTTTCGCTTCCAGAGACTTGGAGAGCATCTTTAGTTTTATGTTCGCAGGGTCGAAGTCGGCAGGGATCGCAGATTCTGGGGCGCTGCACAAAATTTGTGCGGATTGTGGGTTAATCACGACAATAAAGCCACCGTTGGGAACAGTGATGGTTTCTATCTTTTTACTCAGTCTTTCAAGCTCGGAGTCTGGGTCAAACTTTTTTGGAGAACCAGGGAGGTTGAAGGATCGGGTGACTTGCTGTGCAAGGGTGCGGTTATCGTTACAGGTTCGTTGACCAATCGTCTCTTCTGTTTGTGTGTGGAACCACGAAGAAAGCATCATTACTGCAAACAGCAGTAGGGCGAGTTGCACCGATGAAATGAGGATGACGATCAACCATCCGGGTTTGTTTTTCATTGGATTCTGTGGAATGGGTAAGTATGGGAGGCAGGGCGTGTTATTGGCAGATTAGGTTAGCATTGCGGCGATTTGTGTTGAAAACTTAATTATTGAAGTTTTCATTTGGTTGCATGGAAGCGATTGCTGGATTATTCCCCTGTATCTGAATTATAGGTCTAACCCCTGAGTTGTGTTGCGATTGCTGTAGGGATCATTGCGGTCGCGGGGACTGGGAGGGGCGGTGCGGAGGAAGTTTGTGTGAGAGCGAGCTACCAGTTTTGTCCGGTTGGATCTCGTCGCCGCGTCGACCCAAACGTGGTTCAGTCGTGCTTCGGGAGAGGTTGGGTTTGAGGTTTGAGAAGCATATCGGTAAGCATTTGTCAATGTCAAAGTAGTCAAATCTTAGTGGCTGAATCCTCCAGTTGACGGTTGGGGATTTAGTGAGAAGAAGATAGAATTGGCTGCTCAAAATTAATGCTCCTCGGATTCAGATCGTCCTCATATGCCCGCTTCGGATATTGTTGTCAAAGGCGCTCGTGAACATAACCTTCGCGACGTCAGTCTTGTTCTTCCTCGCAATCAATTGATTTGCTTGACCGGTGTTAGTGGAAGCGGAAAAAGTTCGTTTGCATTCGACACGGTGTTCGCAGAGGGGCAGCGAAGATACGTCGAAAGTCTTTCCAGTTTTGCTCGGCAATTCCTAGGGCAAATGCCCAAGCCGGACGTCGATCTTATTTCCGGTTTAAGTCCGTCGATCTCAATTTCGCAGAAGTCTTCTGGGAATAATCCGCGGAGTACGGTAGGAACGATTACCGAAATTTATGACTTTCTGAGGATTTTGTATGCGCGGGTGGGGGAGGGGTTTTGCCCAAAATGCAACCAGCCAATTTCGGCTCAAACGCGTGATCAAATCATCGGAAGTATTCTTCAGTTCAAGTCGGGAACGGAGTATTTCGTTCTAGCGCCGGTGGTGCGTGGGCAAAAAGGTGAGCACCGTGATCTTTTTATTGATCTAATTAAAAAAGGATTTGTTCGTGCTCGCGTCGACGGCGAAATTGTCTCTTTGGGTTCGGAGATTAATCTGGATCGATCAAAGCGACACCATATCGAAGTTGTGATCGACCGGTTAACCGCGAAGTCGGGGATTCGATCGCGTCTCGCGGAGTCGGTTGAGTCGGCACTGAAAATTGGTAAGGGCACGCTGATCATTGCTCAGGACCAGGAGGTTGGCGAGGCTCCAGTGAACCCTGAGATTCCAGACGGTCAGGAATCAGGTGGTGGGAATACACGCAAGTCGCGAGCCAAGCGAACGCAGTTGGTGGAGGGAGATCGAGTCTATTCAGCCGATTATGCATGTGCCGCTTGCGGGGTTAGTTTTGCTCCGCCAACTCCGCAAATGTTTAGTTTTAATAGCCCTCAGGGAATGTGCCCAAGTTGTGACGGCCTAGGTGAGGTATTTACGTTTGAACGTGATCTGTTGGTATCCAATCCCCAGAAGTCGTTTCAGCAGGGGTGTTTTGATCTGCTTGGGAAGTGGAAAGAATTGGGGCGTTGGAAATGCCATATTTACCAAGGCGTAGCCGATACGGTCGAACGAGAGCAGGGGCTTGAGACGGGGCATCTTCTTGAAACCGCGTGGGAAGATTTGACCGAAGAACAACAGGATATTTGGCTTTATGGAACCGGAGAGTTAAATATCACTTACACCTGGCGAGGTGGAAGTTCGCCGATGAAATACGGCGGCAAGTTCGCTGGGATTGTTGCTGAACTCGACGAGAAGTATCGGAATACCAACGGTGCCGCAAAAATTCGAAAACTTGAAGAGTATATGGCCGAGGTTCACTGCATCGAATGCGAGGGGGACCGGCTCAACCAACAGGCTCGCCACTTTCGGTTAGAGACTCAGAATCCTCAGTTCTCAGAACAACCGAGTTTGTCGTTGCCGCAGGTTTGCGATTTGTCGATCGCAGATGCTCATGATTTTTTCTCAGGTCTGGTGTTGGACGGAACGCGGCAGTTTGTTGCAACCGAACCACTCAAAGAAATCCGGAATCGTCTTGGGTTTTTACTGAACGTCGGTTTGGAGTATCTCATGCTGAACCGGACGGCCCCTACGCTTTCCGGCGGAGAGAGTCAGCGGATTCGATTGGCTGGGCAAATTGGTGCCGGACTCGTGGGAGTGCTTTATATTCTCGATGAACCATCGATCGGGCTTCATCCGCGGGATAACGACCGGTTGGTAAATACCCTGCAGCATTTGAGAGACTTGGGGAACACGGTTGTTGTCGTTGAACACGATGAAGACACAATGCGGGCGGCCGACTATCTGATCGATTTTGGCCCCGGTCCAGGCGTGCGTGGTGGTGAGGTTGTGGTCGAAGGTCACCCTTCAGAAATTATAAAGAATAAGGAAAGCCTGACCGCGCGCTATTTGTCAGGCGATCTTGAAATCAAAATTCCGGAAGTGCGTCGAGCGTTTGATTCCGAGCGGGTGTTTCGTGTCAAAGGCGCACGTCACAACAATTTAAAAAATGTTGATGTGGAAATTCCACTGGGGAAATTTGTTTGTGTCACTGGCGTTAGTGGTAGTGGTAAGAGTTCACTGGTCAACGACATCGTTAAGGAGGAGTTGAGAGAGATTCTCAATGGCGGGATCAGTGAAGCGGGAGAGTTTGACGAACTCGAGGGCGTGGAGCTGATGGATAAAATGATCGCGATCGATCAGTCACCCATTGGGCGAACGCCGCGTTCGAATCCGGGAACGTACATTAAGTTGTTTGATGAGATCCGCAAGCTCTACACGCAATTACCCGAAGCCAAGACGCGAGGCTATGCCCCAGGAAGGTTTAGCTTTAACGTAAAAGGCGGACGCTGTGAAGCTTGTGAAGGGAATGGGTCAAACAAACTCGAAATGGATTTCCTAGCCGACGTTTGGGTCACGTGTCCTGTTTGCATGGGGCAACGATTCAATCGCGAAACTTTGCAGGTCAAGTTTCGCGAGAAATCAATCGCAGACGTTTTGAATATGGACATTCAAGAAGCGATGGGGTTCTTTAAGAACATTCCCAAAGTGCTTACGAAACTGGAAACGTTACATGCAGTTGGGCTCGATTATCTAAAGATTGGCCAACCGTCACCAACGCTTTCGGGCGGAGAGGCTCAGCGAATTAAGCTTGCCAGAGAACTCGTGAAACGTAGCACCGGTAAAACGCTTTACCTTTTGGATGAGCCGACGACAGGATTACATTTTGCGGACATTTCGTTGCTATTGAAAGTGTTGCAAAACTTTGTTGACGCAGGCAACACCGTATTAGTGGTGGAACACAATCTTGATGTTATCAAGACTGCGGACTGGATTATTGATATTGGGCCGGAGGGTGGTTCTGGCGGTGGGCGTGTCGTTTGTGCAGGAACTCCCGAAGACGTCGCGGCGTGTCCCGAATCCTACACGGGTAAAGCGTTGAAAAAAGCACTTGCTCCGCGGCCAGTGATCGCGAAGCCAGCGACGTCGAAGGCAAAGACACCTGTTCAGGCATCAGAAATTAAGGTTCGTGGTGCCCAACAGCATAGTCTTCGAACGGTGGATGTTGATATCGCCCGCGACAAAATGACCGTGTTCTGTGGGCCCAGTGGAAGCGGTAAAAGTTCGCTTGCCATGGATACGATTTACGCGGAGGGGCAGCGACGGTACGTCGAGAGTTTAAGTTCTTATGCAAGGCAGTTTGTAAATCAATTAGAAAAGCCTCGAGTTGAGCAGATCGAAGGGCTTTCTCCGGCGATTGCCATTGAGCAAAAAAACCTTGGCTCTACACCGCGAAGTACCGTGGGAACAGTAACCGAGGTTTACGATTATCTCCGGATTTTGCAGGCCCGTTTGGGGACGCCGTATTGTCCTGGATGCGATGTGCCCATTGGCACTCAGACCAGCGATGACATTGTTGACAAACTTCTTCAATACAAAGAGGGAACACGGTTGTTGCTGATGGCTCCGATTTCACTGGATGCTAATCAGACTTACGAGCAGTTGTGGGAGGAGATTCGCTCCAATGGTTTCGTGCGAGTGCGGGTTGATCAAGTCACTTACGGAATTGACGAAGTGCCGTTGCTCAATCGCCGTTCTCGCCACAATGTTGAGATCGTCGTGGATCGTATTTCGATCAAGAAAGCGTCTCGCGGGCGGATCGCCGAGAGCGTTGAATCGGCGTTGGCAATTGGCAAGGGCGTTTTAACGATCGCCGAACCCGTTGATAAGGTTTCGGAGCAACATTGGAAGACTGTCAAGCATAGCCAGCATTTATCCTGTGGTTGTTGTGGTCGTAGTTTCGACGCGTTAACGCCGCATAATTTCTCATTCAATAGCCAACTTGGTTGGTGTCAGGATTGTGAGGGAATCGGTACGCAAACGGGAGCGGATCCGGCGGCGATTATGAACGATGCCGAATTGTCACTCCGCCAAGGTGCGATTTCGCTGTGGCCAAATATGAATTCTGCCGTCTCGCAGAAAATGCTGGAATCCTGGACAACCGGAACCGGAATTCCAATCGATGTCCCTTTTGATCAGTTAGAAGCACGCCATCGCAGAATGGTTTTTTACGGCACGGATGATCGATGGTTTGAGGTGGTCAATGGTGATGACGAGATGTTGTTTTCGTTTCAGTACAAAGGGGTCTATCCGACGATGGAAGAGGCCTCGCGATTGTCGGCTAATTTGCGGCAGCGGATGCAGTCTTTGATTGGGGAAGTGGAGTGTGGCGGATGTGGTGGAAGTCGCTTGCGAGATGATGCTGCGGCAGTCCGTTTTCGAGATGTTACGATTGACGGTATTTGCCGGATGCCGATGGGGTTGCTTGCGAAAACGATTAAGAAATGGAAACTGGATCCTCGCGAGAAGAAAATTGCTGGGGAGCTGATTCGGGAGATCGCTGCAAGGGTCGATTTCCTGAATGACGTTGGTTTGGAGTATTTGACACTCAATCGAACTGCGGCATCGCTTTCCAATGGAGAGGCTCAACGAATTCGATTGGCGAGTCAGTTGGGGAGTGGTTTGTGCGGGGTTCTTTATGTTTTGGATGAACCGACCATTGGTCTGCACCCGCGTGATAACAAGCGGTTGTTGAAGGCACTGCACCGGCTTCGTGATTTAGGCAACACGATGATTGTTGTTGAGCATGACAAGGAGGTAATCGAGAACAGCGATGCGATTTGTGACTTTGGCCCCAAAGCGGGAAGTGGCGGTGGTCAAATTGTTGCCTCGGGAACACCAGCTGAGTTAGCCAAAAAGCGTGGCTCGGTAACGGGCCCTTACCTGAGCGGTAAAAAGGCTATCCCAATTCCGAGTAATCGCCGCCCTGCCCTTTCGCTCGATCTCGAGGAGCAGATTAAAGCGAAAACGACGAAAAAGAAGGTTAAGAAAAAGCCAGTTGCCAAGAAGAAAGTTGCGAAGAAAACAGAGGTGTTGGCGCGGACGCTCGATGTTGTTGGCGCTCGACACAACAACCTAAAAGACATCGAGGTAAAGTTTCCACTGGAAACGCTGACCGTTGTCACGGGGCCGAGTGGTTGTGGGAAGAGTTCACTGGTCAACGATATTTTATTTAAAGCTCTGTCTCGTCGGCTTCATCGATCCACTCAGACGCCGGGTGCCCACAAGGGGATTCGTGGAATTGAGAATGTCAATAAAGTGATTCGCGTTGACCAAACGCCGCTTGGTAATTCTCCTTCTTCGAATCCAGCGACTTATACGGGAGCGTTTGATTCGATTCGAGATTTGTTCGCGCATCTTCCCGATTCAAAAATTCGCGGCTACACCGCTCGAAGGTTTAGCTTCAATGTGCCTGGAGGGCGCTGTGAGGAATGTACTGGGAATGGACACATTTGTATCGAAATGCATTTCCTTCCAGATGTCTGGGTGCCCTGTGAAACCTGTCAGGGGCGCCGCTACAACGAAGAAACGCTTGCCGTTAAATACAATGGTAAAAACATTGATGATGTGTTGAAAATGAGTTGCGCTGAAGCGGCAAAACTCTTCCATAATATTCCTAAAATACGTCGGATTTTGCAGACGCTGTGCGATGTGGGACTTGATTATCTTACGTTGGGACAAAGCGCGCCAACGCTCTCCGGGGGTGAAGCTCAACGCGTTAAGTTGTCGGCCGAATTGGCCCGGCCTGATACCGGTCGCACGATGTATCTTTTGGACGAGCCTACCACCGGGTTGCATTTTGAAGACTTGCAAAAGCTGCTCGATGTTGTGCAGCGATTGATCGACATTGGTAACACTGTGGTTCTGATCGAACACAATTTAGATATGATCAAAGCTGCGGATTGGGTCGTCGATTTAGGACCCGAGGCTGGAGCTGGCGGAGGCAATATTGTCATTCAGGGAACTCCTGAAATGATTGTTGAGTACGCACAGCGGGCCCGGGAAAAGGCTGGGAAATCTGGGAAAAGTAAAGCCTCGATGCCGAGGAGTTGGACTGGGGAAGCCCTCGAGCCAGTGCTGGCTTCCGATCCTTATAAGAAACGAAAAGTCTACGACCCCTCGACTGACGATCGGTGGAAAAAGGGCGATATGGACATTGAAGATGTTGGAGCCAATGCACAGATGCCTTGGGAGTCTGACGGAAGGCAATGGCATACCAAAGATCGCGTTGGCAGGGCAGGAGAGCCTGTTAAGTGGGACGGCGAAGTTCTTGCTCGTGTGGTTGATTATATTCAGCAGCACGAAGGATTTGGCGAAACCAATTGGAACGATAGATCAACGGTGTCGATTCAAGGAACTAAGAAAAGCCAGGGTGCATTCTTAGAAGCGTCGACGGGAGATCCGTGGTTCTTGAAAATGAAATTCCGGGCGAGACCTAAGACCTTTAAGCGGGAGGATTTGGTTGACCAGATCCCTTTGTTAAGGCCCAACGACATGGAGGATGTGCCGGTCTATGGAAATACTCCACGGGTAAAAGTTGCTGCTGGAAAAGCCTCGTGGCAGGAGATCGAAATCAAGGTTCATACTCTCACTGAAATCGATATTCCGGGTTTTTGGAGTTTCCTTGATGATGCCATCGCGAGCTTTCGGAATAAAGCAGAGGCAAAGCCAATCGATGTGAAGGCTGAGACACCCTGGGCAAAGCTGGGTGAAAAATGGCATTTCATGAGGAAGGGTTTTGCCAGCGGCACCGAGATTCACTGGGAGCCTGAGGTGCTTGAAACGCTCCATCAGGTTATTCAAACTGCGGTGCCCGACGGGAAATTCGTCTGGGGGAATGAGCAGGTTGTCGAGATCTTTCTGCCGAGTCAAGAGAGGCCATGGGCCAGTATCGAGACGAAGAAAAACGA
>Ga0214479_100518_pt1 | contig 22153 bp, 27 predicted proteins | sample M1_20Mar14CPVII9_5_FD_165054 | JGI IMG/M metagenome (GOLD analysis project Ga0214479, IMG submission 165054) | Marine eukaryotic communities from Monterey Bay, California, United States - M1_20Mar14CPVII9sort6BwellE14 | ecosystem: Environmental > Aquatic > Marine > Unclassified | place: USA...
TTTATTGGAGGCCGCTTGGTGGTTGTCTTTCTTTGACCATTTCATTGGAAGACATTGGATTTCTCGCGTAAGATTAAAAATCACAAGCCAATAGTCTGTGAAAACTGCTGCCGATAGGCCTTGAAGTAGTAGCACATGTCGTTAACATTTATTACATATCATCTAATTATTATTATCTATCACACAATAAACTATGATGTATATCGATACAATCCTACATCATCATATCCGCCGTTGCCCCTATAATATCATATCTATTATGATAGGTTTATTTCAATGCTTTGAAGTAATACGACATAGGGGGTATCAATCGTTATACTGCAACCCCAAATTGAAGTACATCGTTACAACAATAACCTCCCTCTATTCATTGCAATTAAATGAGATACATTGCAATAAACGGCTAGACGGTGTAATGTATGGATTGGTGTAGTGTATGGATTGGGTACTATTAAATAATTAAGCTGGGGTATGCATTACAAATTATAGTGGTACAGTATATGGAAAGGATATTGTACCTTCAACACAACATCAATCGACTGTCCCCAGCCGACAATAATAGTGATAGTGTATTCCGATTAATCAATTTGATTTGTTAATGAAGTGTTGGTATTATCTTTGGGGCCGTGCTCCCTGATTCAGCATAACTTAATGCAGATGCTGAATCGAGAGAGAACGTTCAGATTAATCAATTCAGTTTGTTTGAAGTTTTGACAATGGTATTATTTATTGGTAGTGGGTTTTCCAGACGCTGTGTTTCTGAATGAGATTATGATTCGGGGGATGACAATGGTTTATCATATGCATTATCCTGCCAAACAGTCAAGATATGTTAATGTTGCATTAAATAAATTATAATAACTATTTAAATCGGCAAAACATATAACTATAATGAATGTATCATTTACTATAACTTCTCTACACAGCTTCCTCCTCCAACTTATTTCCAAGTGAGTTTAGCAATGTTGCAGCATTCTCTATACATGCATTGTTCGTTTCTGTCCTCGTAACTACCATAATTTCATTCTTATCATTCATACCTTCGCCTTGTGTTTCAGTGTACCTCTTAATTTCTTCCTTATATAATTGTTCACATTTATCACACCATTTATTGAAGTTGATACTATCTATATTTGGACCGCCAAGTTCTGTAAGAACCTCTTTTGCTTCTTCCTTCTTGTGTTCTAGAAATAGATCAACCTGATTTTTATAGTGAGATAATGCATTCCTTATCATTTCCCTTGCAACCAATGGATCCATGGGTTTGAATACCATACAATAATTTTGACTGTATTTCTTCTTCGTCGTCTTGCTTGGTAATTGGTTCCACATTGCTAATTCTCTTTGCCTATCACGTGCTAAAAACATTGCTCCTCCCTGTTTCATTCCTAGGTATACACAATCCAAAAATTTGCTTTTACTTTTTGCCCTTGACTTCTTGTCTATTTCTGTTGCCATGTCTAAAAGGTTATTTAATGCTGCCCACATTGGAATAAGCAAATTATAAACTCTTTGCCCTCCTCGGTTCCTCTTGCCACCTTTCCCACTAAAGATATGCGTCACTGATGGTAACAGAACTGTTGATTCTTCCATATTTGTACTTTTGTTCTGTTGTATATGGAAGAGGGCAAGAGATAAATAGCTAATGATGACGTGATTCGTGTGATCAATTTTTGAGTTCTGCAGATGAGACAGCAAGACAGACCGGCACCAGCACCACACTCTAAGGAAGGGGCTGCTGGCAGGGTGATCTAAAGATTAGTATGATTCCCAAGCTTGGACCTTGATATTTCTCCTAATCTCCCAACAAATCATTGGGTTCCCGTGAAAACTCTGCCTGCCGGCTCGGCCTTGACGTCTTACGGAATATGAAGGTATGTATATTGTTGTTATTATGATGATATAAATTTAATGTGCTCACATCATATGTCTCTTTTATGATATCCATCAATCTACATTAGTTGACCGTACCAAAGGCCAAACCATCGAGGTGGATCATGATTCCGGGAAGATATTCTGGCCCACTCTCCATAGTATGGTTTTCGACAAGCATGTCTCTGTCAATCACGGGCAACATGCAATTGCCAAATACATCAAGATGCAACCCAACAAGACATTATTGGATAAACTAACCAATGCAGACATTGCCTACACTATCCTTGTGTATGAGAGCAGCTGAGCAGTGTGGGAGAATGATCTACTCAAGAAAGAATGCCACGACGAGGAGCAGCTTCAAGAATGGCAGACTGTATCTCCCAAGTACTATGTCAAGAAGGGTACTCGTATGCTGTGTACTATGAGCAAGGCAAAGTTATTCAAGCAGTTGTAGAAGGAGGGGGAAGTGATGATCAAGGTGATGACGATGACTGTGCAATTGACCTACCCGGGGATGCACCATTGTTTACTGTTGCCGATCCACAACATTTCAGAGTATAAGTTATGTACAGTGAGGTATCTTTGTTATAGTTATATGTATTAAACACCGGCTTAAATGTAAAACAAACCAAATTATTGAAACTTTACTGTCGTACTAAATGCCTAATATCTACATAGATACGTCTTTAATGTGAAACATATCTATCCGATATATCGACGTCAAATAAGGCTAAAAAGGGGCATAATAGTATGAAGTTATCTTAGTGCAATAGATAAATTGCTGGTATGTCAGACATTTCAATTTTCCCAGTACACATTTAATTTGACATATGAGTACTTCTGATGAACCTAAATACTATAATTCAGTTCATCTATCGTTTACACTACTGTAGGCCGAGGTCTACATTTGGGAAGTTAGATAGGCACCGAACATCCGTTAGGTATAGTTGAAGATAAGAGTTAAGACTTAAGAGAGAGTAAGATGATAGATGCATGCACTCTCTTCTTTCTAGCTTATTCCTATTCTCACATCAGGTACCTATATTATAGATATAGATAGAATAGTACTAGAGGTAGTATAGTATAAGCACAGTATGATTATCTCATCCAACAACTAACGCTTGTCTCTAGAGTTAGAGAGAGTGCTTTCTCTACTGCTCTGGATTAAGAAAGTTTAAGTTTGAATTCTAAACCTTTTATGTCATCATTCTACATTTGATCCTCGCTTCACTCGGATCAAACATACATTGAGCCACAGATATAAAAAATCTGCCTGGTTTTCTCCCTACATCCACTAGGAATGTTCTGTTTCTTGCATTTTTGATTTGCTACCCCAAAAGGCAATGGGCCAGAGCGCTCAATTCCCGTTGAAAATTGAAACCCAATAAATCACCCACACAATAAAGGGTGAGCCCTCCTATATGGCCACAGGTTGAGTGGGGCCCTTATCTCAAATGAAAAAGGCCTATTACGGGGAATATTCCCCCTAAAATAAGCCTACCCCAAAAATAGGATAATCATGTACCCAAACTACCAACTTAATTGACTTTTTTCGAGCAACCACGTGGAATATATTCTTTCCGCAGTGCTCAAAATCTCCTCAGACAAGCTCCAAGTTCATTTTTTAACTTGTTGCACAACTAAAAAGATATCAACTAAACTGTATAGACAATATATACAGAGCTTCTGATACCGCCATATCGCGGTATATTAACCAACATTATGCTTCATATAAATCTATCATCATTTGGTATTTCTTATCTCAATATTAACAACATAAGTTAAATACACAACTACAACCAACTATTTTACATCAATTGCAATGGGGGTACATGATCTTCTACCACATTTGCCTGGTGGGGGTAAATCCAAATATAAACATTCATTTATGACGTTAGGATTAGAGGGTAAGACTTGCCTTTTGATGCCGTCGGTGCTCTATGGCAATTACTGCACGTCATCCGTGGGATTATCTTCGAGGCAACCATGATGGTATGTATGAATGGTAGTGAGAATGTTCACAAGACACCAGAAATAGAACGGAGGGCTAAGAAGGCACAAGAGGCAGAAGAATTTCATTCTCCTATCGGGCAAATTAAAAATACACCGGAGTATATTGAGAAGGCTTGTCATGTGTGCAAGTCGTTAAGCAATCCCTCAGTTCCGTTGATAAGTTCAATAGATCAAGGAATGCATCGTTTTTCTCATCAGTATTGAACAATGTAAATGCATCCACATGATTAGATAATATGCCTCCCTCGTGTAAGTCCCTGTATCTCATGGCCAGATAACAATTGCCGATTCTTCTCAAGACACTTCTCGAGCTCGCTCTGATTCTCTTCCTCTAACTGTTGTATTGTTTGTTTTTGACCTTCAATCACTTTATCCTTCTCCTCACATATTTTGCTTTCTCTTCATTCCAGAGAGTTGAGTGGCGTGCTTCTCCTCTATACCCTTTATATACAATGCTCTAGCCCTCCACATTTCTAGTGTACGTCGTAAATCAGCAGTACTCTCATTCTTTTGTTGCGGTTGTTGTTCCCCTTCCCCATCAATAAACATCATATTCAGCATCCATTAGGCATCTTTGTACCTTTATTCTCTTGAGACCATCTTTCTTAGTGGCCTGATAAAGTCACCAGAAAAGTGGCCCGTTTCATTAAGAAACTCATTAACTGTATTTCTTGTGGAGGAAAATCATAAGGGTGATTCCTCTCTTTATCATAATATTTCCCTTGATTTAAATCTAATCTCCATTGTTTATCACGCCCCTTTGTTAGGTGTCCTGGGAAGAAGTGCCAAGCATTAATGTGATATGTTTTTTTATTTCCATTATTAATCAAGTCCTATCTTTTGATGAGAGAAGCGGATGTTGTACAAGTTCTTGGCAATACTCACGTGGTATAGGGATTGGATCTTGTTCTGGAAAGTAGCCAGCTCGAAAACAAGCATCCATACCACAGACCTAATCTAATATCATTTGTTGGTTCTACATAATCGATAGCTTTCAATGGTACACCAAGGAGGATCGCAAATTCTTCAACCGAATTAACATTGCATAACGTACCCTTTTCATAACCACCTTGAGTATATGTTGACCGTCCCGATGAACTAATATAACTAATGATACCAACTAATCTGACATAGTTTGATAATAAACTAACTATGATATTGCAAATATTGATGTAAAATAAGTGAGTTGTAAGTTGTAGTTGTATATTAAATTTGTGTTGCTAATTGAGGTAAGATATACCAAATGATGATAGATTTGTATGATTCACATGTTGGTGAACATATACCACGATATGGCGGTATCAGAAGCTCTATATTTATTGTTCTACGCTATTTGTTTTGAATTTGAGGTAGTAGTCAGTGTTATATAAATATTAAACTGGAGCTTTGAGTTTGAGAGATTACGAGTTTAATACCTATCTTGAGCGTTAGATTTTCTTACGATTCCGTCTCAGTTATAAAGCCAAAATGTGTACAATTTACTTAGCCACTCAACTACCGTCCCACTTAAAAAAAATTAACGCCATTGCTCATTTTAGGAATTTAATTTTGCTATCACCCTGCATGGTGGCCGATGGCTACATGCTCACAATTGAGATGATACCACCTGACCTGCGGCAGAATATGTTAGTATATATAGTTATTAAAAATATTCTAGCTCAGTTCAATCAGATATTTAGTTTAACTAGTTCTATTTGATGTGTGTAGTAAGCCTATTTTGCGTTAGATTTATTGCTGTCCTCTAAAAACCATGTTATATGGTATAATCGATGTGTACTCCAATAATGCCTTCCAACCGTTATGAGGGGGGGGGGTATGTGGGGATGGTTGGTGGTATTCAATCCAATGTAGACATCCAGTATTGGCTCTAATAGGGTGGCTACTACCCACGCACCTCCACCCCCACTTTGCAATATGGCCTTATTGTAAATATCTTCCCATACACTAATTGCCGATATATAATAGTCATATCATATTGTAAAGGGGTTATTGGTTGATGATTTGACACATCAAACACCAGTAGAAGATGGTAGCTGGCCATGATACGAACGTTCAACTGTCGAAATTGAGAATTGCCATCATCACCATTGCAATGGCTATAATGTAGATATCTTCCCTTACACCCTAGGAATGGTCTTTCGGGAGCCTTCGGGGTAAAATAAAGCAGATCCCCTGCATTTGTGGTGGCAATTCACCTTCATATATCAGTGGCTGACTTTAACTGCATAAAGAAAGATAGGGAGTAAAGAAAGAGATATAGATCTTTTAACTTTGAACTTCACTCCGTCTAAGCACATTCCTAGTTTCAGAGGATTAGCAAGCAAATACATCCCATCTAATATGAAGTAGATTTTAAAGTGATAGCGATGACAACTTACTCACTTACTTACTTACCGACCGCGATGTAAAAATTATATACCATATCGTAGAGGGGGTTAATATGGTAAATGATTTGATGGTTATCAAACACCGGTGTCGAGGGTATATGGCAATGATATGGACACTTAATGGTAGGATAGTTGATAATTTCATGTGCACTGTTTGATGGATACCGTCTCATTATGGTGTATTGCAATACAACCAACGACCCTCTATGTAAAAAAGAAGACCACAGACCCCTCTATATATATGTTGGCTACCTTGTGCACTATCAGGCCATAAGCTTTGTTGACGATGCCATGTCCATCTAACGCCATCGAGTTGTTCGAGTGCAGAATTTTGCTAACACTAGTTTGTCTTTTGAGGCGAGTTTTGACCATGAAGATGCCACTTCTGATATAGACTATCCTATATCGAAATGATCCTCTCTTCATGCTCTATAAGATGGTGTATATTGTCCTGGAATGATCGATACAGTTAAATATGTTTAATGATAGGATACCTATATCTCGCTCATTTTGAAAATTTTAGTGTTAGAAATGGCCCCGCTCTTAATCATATTACTAGAGAGCAAGCAGAAATATGCCAAAAAGCCATTCAGCGATAATATGAACGTCCACAACGAGAAGCCTGCTTAGTAAAAGTAACCAAATGATCGCTAAAGTCTGTCCGTCTATTAGTTGTGACCATTCTCATTTCACTATCGTAACAAACATGCTAACAAAAGTTTAGCGCTCTCATCTCCTCCTCTGTACCGCATTCCTTTTGAATTACTCCTCTTGTATTGTCTATGCATGATAAATTCATCGGATATCATTTTAGCTGAATACTATTGAGTAGCTCTCTTCTAAACATTACCAACCTTGGGCACGCAAGCTCACCCACTCCAAAGAAGATAAAGAACGATACCATTAATACAACATACGACATATAAGGCAACTTTACTGCGCAAGCAGGCTAGCCGAGCGAAGCGAGCTAGTAGGTATTAAACTCGTATATTAGAGCAGAAAATTTAGTGAAATGGTCTGTCCGTCGCACGAAAAAATTCAACAACAAGCTTCAAACTTCTCATAACTCCTCTCTTAAAGAGCCCCTCCCTCTCAGATGAGTGACACTGAACTACAGGTGCCTGCTATTGCTCGCAATTTAAATTTTTCCGAATCATCCCCTATTGTATCGTCAGCACGACATGGTGATAATGGAACCACCTCTTCCCCTCATGGGGGCACCTCCACTAACACCGAAGGTATGAGCAAATATCCCGCTACGGGAAGCGTGCCACCCCTCCAACTACCAGCCAATTGTCTTAACCCTGCAACCGATATTAATTCACGCCTCGATACCCAAGTTGAGGTTCGGGTCTATCCGTGCAACAATAACAACAATAACAATCCCCAAAAAAAGAAATTCACCCAATTTCATGTCAAGCCTGAAGGGGTAATAATTCAAGGCACAAATAGACATCGGGCAGCTCAAACTGATTTGGGTAACGAGTACGCCACTCATATTGGGAGAAAGCTCCAGCGATATGAACTATCCGATACGCGTGCATGTCAACTTCTAGTCACTACGCATCACAAATCGTTTTGGGTTGTGCCAGCCCCAGAAGCATTCAGCCGTCATTCCGGAACATGCCGTTTGCTGGGCGACAGGAAACACCCCCCCGCTGCGCACACCCTTCAAGTTGGTGACTTCTTACGTGTGGGAAGTGTAGGTGTAGTGGTTATCGAGACACATGATGGAAGAGAGAATCGTGTCTTAAGCGAGGAAAAGATACAAAAGATAATGAAAGATACAACGAACAACAGTGGAGGGTTTTTGGACTTGGTTGAGACAGATGGAGGTAAGTATGCTCCGAATGATGTTACAACTACGAGAAATGACTTCTCCAACTCATCCTCTCCCTATCCTCAGAAAACTCTGACGACTCCTCTCGTGATAGAGCTTCTTCACTCAACAACAGCCACAAGCATGATGTTCCTACTTGCTATATGTGCTTCGATGAAGAAGACTCTCCCAGCAATCCCATGATAACACCTTGTAAATGTTTGGGTGACACGCGATATGTCCATGTTGACTGCTTGCGTAAGTGGCACACTGCTGAGGCAGACAATCAAGTTTGTTTTTTGAGTAGTGTTGATGCCACATGTAGTGTCTGCAAGACTACATTTAGAAGCGATTTCAAGCTGAAAGATGGAAGGTAATTTTTCCAGATTTTGTTTGTCAATTTTCGTCTCGAAACTCTAACTTCGCCTTTCTGTCATCAATAGGCTGGTCAAACTGTTTAAATCCTCGCTTGAACCACCATTTGTTTCTCTTTTGGTAGCTACTAAACATGAAATGGCGCAGCGCCTGTTTAATACAAGATTCCAGCTTAGTTTCAGTACCCTGCTCAAACCCGATGGGAGAAATGGAACACGCCCACTTCTTCTTGGTCGGAGTTCAGGAAGTGATATGGTATTGGACTATCGCACAGTTAGTGCGCGGCATGCCACAATTCGTTTCAAGAATGGTGTCTTTTTGTTCACTGATGCGAGCTCATCCAATGGCAGCTATTTATACTTGAGGCGTCCAGTTGAATTAAGCTCGAATCAATCTGTGCAATTTCGTTTGGGGAGGAGTATGATTTCGATGAAGGTAGTGAACAAATGGAATCGGCGTTTACTTCGAGCAGTATCGAGGAGGGCTGGTCTTGGCATATCGAGTAGCAGTTCAAATGCTAATTGCGTAGAGCATGATGATCATTCTGTTGGCAGCAATGAGAATGATATATGTATTACAGATGGTAATGGTGAAGTCACACGGACCTTACCCCGAAGAACGCGCGAAAACATTTTGATCAGTATGCCATCTTTAGGATCATTATCGCAAAATTCTCCTCAGCATTTGGATTTGCTTTATGCCCTAGCTTACCCGAGCAAAACGATGGCCAGAGATAAAATGAACCCCAAGAGCCAATTAAACGTGGAGAATATTCTGGAGAACAAGGGGGAGAAAGGGAGTGATAAAAGAAGTGAGGTTGTGCAGGATGCTAAGCAAGAAGCTCTCCCAGCTCCAACACCTGGAAATTTAGGCAGTATGAATGATTTGTATGTCAATGAAAATGTAGAGGAGCTAAAGGAAGAAGTTTGAGGGTGTGAGATATTATGTATGTCAATGAACATGTAAATGTAAAGGAACAAAAGAAAGAAGTTTGAGGAATGATGAAACGTACCTGCTTACTTCAGCGATGGCAATACTAGAAACATTCCCTGCTTCATGAAGCTCATAATGTTACGTACAATCGAACAGAGCTCATCTCAAATTACTTAAGTCTTTTTATTTTAAACCGTGAAAAAATATCTATTACTTCAAATTACATTAGTTTATAATAAAGTACCGCAGACGCGTTATTATAGATATAGCTGGTTTTGATAGTAAAGGAGATTCATATAAAGTACTCAACTGCCTTTGATGTAATTCAAAGCCGTGGACTACATTCTTGATAAAAGAACATCTTAGAACAAATCTCATGCACAGAAAAGGGGAGCTCTCTCAGCTCTTTGCTCAGCTTTAACAAGCTCGACGAGGTATGGTGGACGAATGTGGTAATATATATCATGTAAAGATATATGTAAACATATTCTATAATGGGATGACTAGAATATCTTTATTCTACTTATGCATATGCAAATATCTTGAGATGGGGGTGGTAGTAGGGTGGTGACGACCCATACCTCCAAAGCCTGTCTCGTCTTGCCATGTTGGCTGTTGATGGATGGAAGAGGAGGATTGGGATAGATACTAAGTAATAGTGGAAAGTCTTCGGAAGATTCGTTAGTGATAGATCTCGTTCATTGGTGTTGTCAAACAATTAATAATGACATTGTGACAACTGTAGTGATGTAATTATCAATCCCATCTTGCCGATAGTGTATTCTTTTTGTGTTGGAGCAGTATACGTGTGTCCAAAGAATGGTCCACATGTCATTGCCCGAAATGGTCTAGATATGTAGTTGTAGCAGCTTTTGAAGTGAACGTATATTATTTATATCATAGTTTACTAGCTCTGGCTCTATTGAAGATTTAGTTCCATCTAAGTCACATTATTGTCTTTTTGTTCTCTTCTTTGTTCAACTCTTATTTTCCCTCTTCTCCCTAGGTGTCCTTCTTTATACAGGTAGAGGCAGACATGAAGAGTGATATCGTGTATGTCTCGTGCATGGCGGTTTGTAACAACAACAAAACAACATATTGCAAAACAACATTTAGCTCCGCTTGGATATAAACCCAACTTTTCCTCGTCTGGCCTAGTGGATGTACTCAAAATATCAATTGAAGAGATGTTCAACTCTAAATGCCACCAGGCAACAGTCTTACGAACAGCAAGAGCTTCAAGGCCTTCACTGGCAATTTCGACAGCTCAATTTGTCACTTACCACAAGATTATCGCGCGCTGATGGTACTAGGGCACTCGCGAGAATCGTCAGGCTTCTGCAACACCAGTCTAAAATTCTAATTACTCAATAGCCGAGACAGCGCAATACCTTCTTCCCTGAACCAATCACTCGACTCAAAAAACGAAAGGTACTAACAAAAACGATGAGGCTAAGGGAATGTGGAACCTAACAAACGATGGGAGTTTTTCGTATTAAGATCTCTCATAAACGGATTCACAGTAATGGTAAAATTCCCACTTCCTTCAATTTGGCCGACTTTTTTTCAATATCCCAAAAAAGCCGCGTTTCTTTTTCGACCGTATTATTGATTGTTTTTCTATGTTGGGCGATGCGCTCCTAATTAACGGCGATTGGGGGGATTGAGTATCGAACACATTTTTAAGAGCGTCGTAGCCGTTGCAGCTAGATGGTTCATTGACCACATCATGTGGTGAAGAAATTTGACATGTGTTATCAAAAATAGACGAGAAGGCATTTGATTTTTGTTCATCCAATTTCGAGCTGTCTATCGTTTCTTCAAAATCTTGTTCAAACGAAGCAAAATTCTGGAATCTGCCTACTACTGAAGAAAAAATTTCCTGTGACATGTCTTTGCTTCGTTGTACTTCGTTTGCTTTCTTCCGTTTGGCAGCTGCAGAGTTGGGATCAAGTTTTTTAGCCTCAGAAATATATTTTTTATTCTCGTTCTTTATATCAGAACGTTTTTGGCACACGCCCTGTCCATCAGTTCTGTATACTCCTGTTCTGTGCTCTTCTCGGTCTTCATCCTTGCCTTTTCTTTTCCACTTCCTACTAGGTAAAGGGCGATTCGAGTAAAGGGCACTGAGGCACAGAATGACTTCTGACATGTCTGCTCTTTCTTTGTAATCACCAGCAAGCATCCTATCAAGAAGATCGACTAGATTTGCACCGTAAGGATTATTGTCTGGTATTTTGTATTTACAGGAAAGGATTGCGAGGTTGGACCCGTCTTCAAAACAATCACAGAGAAAGGCAAGAGAGTACAGACAGCACCCTAAAGCCCACACATCTGTGCTCTGAGTTAATCGCTTGGCCATAAAAAGATCAACCATCTCCGGTGCCCGAAACATTTGTGTCGTGGTTTTATTAACAACCTCTTCAGCTCTTCGTCTGCTTTCGGATGTTTGCAAATCCGTGTGCCCCATAACAGCTGATCCAAAATCACAAAGTTTATATGCCCCATTTTTAATCAGAAAATTTACCGGCTTCAAATCACGGTGAATTATCGGAGGGCGTTGCGCATGAAGATAGGATACTGCATTGCAGATTTGGCCAAATGAGATGACTAGGGACGGCATATCGAACATTTGAGAATTATTGCTATTGGATGATGGGGAACGATTTACTGATGGTGCCTTCATAAGTTTTATGGCATCAAAAGCGGTACCTCCTTCACAATACTCCATAAGGATGAGGTGCTGAGACGACTTGGATGGTGACAGGGATGGTGTGTTTTCATTGCTATTTATCCTACACATGTCAGGCTCACCGTTATGGCTTTTGCAAAATCCGTGGTCATAAACTTGGACAATACTTGGATGAGAAAGCATTTGCAGCAATTTTGCTTCCTTTTCTGCCATTAGTCTTTGAGAAGTATTATGAACTGATGTTATTTTCAGAACCATGAGATTAGCATAATTCTGATGTCTTTTTTCGGCCAATGCATTTGAGTGCTCTTCAAAATACCGGTCCTGAATCAAATCTCCACAAATGCCTCCCACTGATCTATTGCGAACCAAATACACAAAGGAGAAGCCGCCTTCACCAAGCTGTTTGCATATCTCCATGCTGCACCCATGAATATCAATTTGCCTTCCAGCAAGGTGGGGACCAAGGCCTAGGCTGCAGTCAATATTTTCAATGTTGTTGCTCCCTCCTAGTATCATTTCTCCTTTTTTAGACTTTAGCACACAAATCTCTTCTGATCTCAAAAGGTCACCGACCCCTTCTACATATCCACGGGGGTATCTACTCATACATGGACGGATATGATTTAGGTACACTATGTGTACCTAATAATTGCAAGGTAATCACCTAAGTACATTGTTAGGTAGTAACCTTTCTGAGTTGAAGCGGCTTCGCTGCTCATCGCTCACTTTTTTTCTCAAACATTTTTATCACACCTCCCCTATCTTCTTCTACCCTATGCTCCATAAATACAATAGTTGACAATAACTTATGCCTGCTCTGGCAGGTGCAGTTTAGCCGTTGTTAAGTGCCAAGTGTTTCAGATAAATTGTACATACAAGTTTATAGTTCAAATTATGAACTTTAAACCTCTTCCTTAACTTCATTCTATTTTATTGCATCGCCTATACTATTTGAAACTCCTCGTATACCACAACTTGTATCGTCACCAACAATATGCTCAACTACAACTATCCACTCGATATTTACATTCTTTTATTCCTTATGCTTGGCTACTAATCGTCTTCAGCAATATCTGAGATTGTTTGTTTGATACGATTTGCTTGCAATGGATGTTCTTCCATGTCCACATTATCGGAGGTTCCATCATCTTCTCCTTGATGAGAGAGAGCTGCATCAGCCGTTTCATCATGTGCTAGATTTGTTCGATTCTCAGTAGGGGTGAAATCATCACCAGCCCCAATATGCGATCCTTCTGATGTGTCAACGGACTTTTCATTACGCTTGACTCTCAATATCTCATTGCGTTTCCTTGGAGGCATCTGAGGATCCCACAAATATTCCAGCCTTGTCGCAAATTTTCCATCCGTGGCATGTTTCAATTCATCAATAGACTCAACCCAAGGGCAGAACAGCGACAGAGTTTGCTTAGAATACTCTTCGTCCAATGGCCATTTAGGCGAATCTTTGTAACCAAAGAACTGTGGTATTGTGCGCTTGTTCTCTTTCCAATGAAAGACAACCCATTTGTACAAATTCAACTGATGCAACCCAGGAGGTCTGGCCTTGTATCTCCTCTTTATGTTCTCCCAGTTGACAGATGTGTCGTTTTCAAGTACGCTATCAGGATCAACAAGGCGTTTGATATCATGTGTGTTGATAGAGCACTTCAATGGTGCGCCGCGAGACAGCCTCTTCACAACCCCTCCACCAGGAGTGAACAAACTTTGATCTTTTGTGATAGACATACTTTTTGTGATCTCCCCCATATGCTTGGCCATTAAGCCACGCATGGTCGCATTCTCATTAACCTCTCGATTGCAGAACTCTTCAGTGACTGACCTCTGGACTGTTTCAAAGTTCATAGAGTTTTCAGGACCCTATTTATGTATCAACATATATCAGCATGATGCGACAATAAACAGTGATAAGCGCCATTACTATGAGCAAGAACGAACTAGCAGATGCAATAAAAATACTCACCTTTGTTTTGTACTTAGTAAGATAGCAACTAAGTACATGCGCACCATTGTGATGCTCCAAACCAGCATATCCAGCAGCAACAAGGTTATTAGTAAACTTCTCATACTTTTCTGGACCAATTTCTTCCAATGTTTCACGACCAGTGGCATTAATGAGCATGAACTGAAAGTCGTTATTGGCGTTGTAGTATGGGAAACCATGGGGCTCTTGAACTGTGCGAGGGCGATTCCGCCTGCCAAAGAATTGAAGTTGACCATTCTTGTCTGGCTCTGCGTAAGGAAGTAGTCAGATCACCATGCACAAATACAGAGTTACTATCCTCATCTATAACAGGCATTGGGCGCCGGAGTTCTTCTGCTCGATGTTTCAACCATCCAAACATTGCACGCCCACACATACTGTGTTCATCCATAAACCAGGAGACCACATTGCTCATTTTCTTTCTAAAAACTCGAATCTTTCGCAGGTCTTTACTTTCCATGTTCTGAGGAGTCTTGTACATTTTCTTGCCGGTAGGAATTGCAGCTGAACGAAAGTGTGCACCTCCATCAATTAACGAAGCCGAACAGCCAGTAGGAGTTGATGCTAAATCAGCATTGTTACTTCGACAGACTATGCGAGTGATATTGCGAAGTGTTTTCGTAGTCCAAGTCTTCCCAGTACCAGGATTGCCCTCAACAAGAACATAGTTCATTGGTGGTTGAATTGAGGTATGTCCATCGTCATACTGTTTTGCCTTGTAATGCTGCAACAGATGCTGGAAGATGAGAAAAATCTGTTCTTGAGACTTAGCATTCTCTGGTTTGTGAATAGACTCATCAAAAAGCTCTATATCTGTTGCAGTAGGATTCAACACTTCCTTGTTTCGCTCGTCGTAAAACTTCTTAGCATATTTCTCAAGAGAAGTAGCCAACTCTTCACTGTAAGTGTCAGACCAGGAATGTCCTTCGGGAACTCTTGTGTCTAGAGAGTTCATCAGTGCATCTTCCATGTCCACATTATCGGAGGTTCCATCATCTTCTCCTTGATGAGAGAGAGCTGCATCAGCCGTTTCATCATGTGCTAGATTTGTTCGATTCTCAGTAGGGGTGAAATCATCACCAGCCCCAATATGCGATCCTTCTGATGTGTCAACGGACTTTTCATTACGCTTGACTCTCAATATCTCATTGCGTTTCCTTGGAGGCATCTGAGGATCCCACAGCATGATTGGTGATATTGACGCTCCTCTCAAATGGATTGTGTTTCCTCTTGATCTTGGGCTTCTTCAACTCCTGTCGATCTACCCAGTCTTCGGGGAAGTTGTCAGGATGCAGTGCGTGAATACCGAACACACTTTCAAAGATTTCACCAATTATCTTGTTGAAGTCCTTCTACTTGGCACTCAAGGATTCTGAGGGAAGCACGGCACAGAATCACGGTGGGGAGTGGGGAGAATGCCTCGTCAGTGGACATTATAGGATGGAGAAGTAGGATGCAAGGAACTATACCTACCATGACGGTAGCAGCTGAAGTGATTCTAGCTGGGGTAAGTATGACGGTGGCTGGTGACAGGGAGGATGTAGACCCATGGGCAGGCATGAGGGAGGAGCTCACTGAGGAGGGGATAGGGGAGATACTGGACGGAAACGAAGGGTTGGGAGGAAGATAACAGGACGGAAATGAGCACCGTAGATGGGGGTAACAACCGAGGAGTATCAGGACCGGGTATGAGGTTGATGACTCATGTATCACCTGAACGGCGTGTCGACCTATTTGGATTTCAAGGCAGGGTTGAGAACGGCATGCTAATTGGTTCATTTGCCAGCGTTGTCAGGATCAACACCGGTGAGGAAGCTTTGGCAATATTCTCGGAGTATGCCCATGACCCAAGGAATAGCAATGCCATCACTCCACGATACAACTCACAGATCAAGGCATGATTGTTGAGGATGGATCCCCAAGGTTTGGCACCCCACCATCCATCACAACCCCGGAAGGAGATGTTATACCTCTATTATTCGCCGATGGTATACCCATGCTACAGTTAAGGTACCCCACGGATATGGAAGTAACAACCATGAGGCACATCTACATCACAGGTACTGATGCATGGATCCCAAGCAAGTATGACCGACCACTCGTTATGCCCTCAATCTGTATCACCCCATCAACTACAGTATATGAACCGGCACAATTACCACCCCGCGATGACGAGTCAGACGACACTTCCATGACACAAGATTGTGACTCCATAGATGACACTGTAGACACTGACAACATTGATAATTCCCTCAAGACGACTGGACAGGTAAGTGAGGAATAATTACAGGCACACAAGGAGGCAATGCGTCACCAATTTAAGGCAGTACTCAAGGAGCTACGGGAGGTAAGTATGCGGGGAGATATTGAGGGGAGATTGATTGCCGCCGCTTTTGGAGACAATTATTTAAATGGTGAGTACAGGGCATTATCACCACGGCAGGCACCATTGAGGGATGATAACGGCAATATCATACAGTTACCCTCCGGAGGCAACACGGCATACGTCGGCAGCTGGACAACATTCCTGTTGCGTGACGAGTCTTTAATCACCCAGGCTAGATCTGATGAGATCGCCCACCGACACAACGTTCACCAATTATTGACAGGAAGAGCAGGAAACCCCAAGACCAAGCTTAACCAACGCATCAGGCAGCTTGCATTCCAACACAACATGGTAAAACACCTCACCATGATTATCAAGTCACCATGGCACGGCTACACCCAAGACAACACGCGTATCAGTGACTGTACACTAGTATTACACCCTACACTAGTAGAGTTTATGCATATTCATGGCCTTGGATCAAGGATTATTGCGGAAGGAATTATGTTCGGAGACTCTGACAGATTCGCGGCTATGGAGATTGATATGTTTGGACAGATGTCAAACGTGAATTATGTGGGATTGACATTCTCCAATTGATCACTCAAGGCGAGAGCAAACTCCTTAAGGGCTTTGACAACAAGTGCCATTCTGATCATCCTGCTTAGTTATGGACACCCGTTTATTGTTTTGTGAAGATGCCTATGTGAAGATACCTATTGAGATACCTGTTGAAGTAAGATCCTACGTTGGATCGCCGCTTGTTAAAGAGGAAAGCAATCCTCTCATAAGTAGGAATAATAGTAAAGAACCAAGTAATCTGTATAAATACGTGTATGTCGGTCAAGGGATATACAACCTTAGTCAGTCCATGCTTCGTGCTGTTGTCTATGTCGGGTAATGAACGATAATCCACTGTCGTTAACAGGCTTGCTGGGAGTCTTTTATGGCATCACTCATTATCCTCAGAGCAGAATGGAAGTGAATAACACCACATATTTGCAAACTCGTTTGATAATTGACCGCTTTCTACCCCATAAACTGGCTTTAGAAATAGTGCCATCCAGATCTCAATCTTTGATGCAAGGTAATGATGTCATCATTCTTATAAGATTGAACTGCTTTGGCAAAATATTCATCATCAGATAAGATTAATTGAGGCAAATCAGGATCCACACCACTGAGCTTAGAAGTATACTTGGACAGGAGCAAGCAAAGATTGTACTCGTGGTATTCTATTCAGCAAGACTGCCAGTTGCAAATGCATTAGTCTCCTCACCCTCAATGTAGGAAAAGTAAAAGTCGGTTGCTTGCATCTCATGATATGTACTCCTCCAATTAGCAGGGGTGCCAGGTATATTGCTGGAGTGAATCTGAGCACTGTTCAATACTTTCTCGGTTACCTTAGTGAGGGGATCACCTTCTGAAGCATCACGGATTTCCTTCATTGTGATGTTGGGATCAATATCGGAAGTATTAAGGACATACCTGTGAGTGCATATACGATGAAAACATATCACACAAAAATATCTTACCTGCCCTGTTTCTGAATAGCATCGGTTGCCAAGCACTAACGAAAATGTTGGGTGGGATGCAATCTCTTCATCAGACCTCCACAAAGGTACTCACACCAAGCATTAAAATTGATACCTTTATCGCGAGGACTAATCCAGCCAGTGATGTCATGGAAAATCCGCCAACCCTCACCCTCAATCCATGTAGGAATGGTGCCCATGCATAGGCGATCTTGTTCATATTTGCAAAGCCATCAGTTTGGAAGACGTCACCTTGAGCAAATGTGGCAGTTGTTTGATTGAGGTTCCAATCAGGGAGGTGGTTCAACAGGGGGATTTCTGATACGCTCAACTGCCTCTTGAATAGCTTCCGCAACCACCAACGGAGCCTCGGCTGCATTAGCCGTTGCAGCATCAACCAGGTACACTTGGCACTGTAGCTGCATCATCAGTCATATCAGCATCAGGATCAATCAAATTGCCTTCTTCGTCTCACTCTAGAACAACCATATCTGGATTCAAATCACACAAATCTCCTTCCACTGGCCATTGGCTGACACAAGTCTCATCAATTTGAATATTCCCCATACTTCAGGACTGTCTCGCGAAGTAGAATCAGTGCTCGGTGAATCTTTTGACGCTTAAACTTGGTAGATTTGACCTTAGATGTTGTAGTGCTAGTCCGCCTAACAACAATGAACTTGCATTGGCTTGGTAGGTTGGGCATAATCAAGTTCAGCTTAGACTGTTGCCACACACAAGTGGTGTTTTCTTTGGAACCAATGTTACCATGAGCTAGGCGAACGATTGATACCAAGGGTGTGATTTGCCGTATTGCCGCCTCTTCAGCACTAGTGAAGGAGTTCAGTAGAGTGTGTAGTTCTCGAAACTTAGCAGCATTAGAAGACTCGTTGCCGACTGTATCAGGTGCTGGCTGGATAACAGGGCCCATACCATTTCTTGTAGAGAAGGTTCGACCAAATTTGAGCTCTATTGTTTTAGAAAATGACAAAGTATAACAGTAGAAGGACGATTTAGATGATAAACAAAGAGTTGCAAAAGTCAAATTGGATGTAATAACAACAAAACATGCACAAAAAGGGTGCAAAAATAGAAATCTTACCATCAGCTGGGGCTCCTGACAACCCAATCTCATCATAGCATTTCTTGCAAATAGTAGCGTTAGGCTGGGATTGATTACATTGCAAGAACTCCCAAGGAGTTTGATTGTTATGGTGCTGTTTGTAGTACTCCATAACTGTGGGACACTTGTCAACCTCATACATCAGCATAGAGATATCAAACCGTCTACCAGATAGAACATGGCGCTTCATCGACTCTTCACACATCTTCACAGGAGTAGGATATGGACGAGGTTCATTGGATAGAATTGCATCTATATCTGATTGGGGAATTGCACATGCATCACTAGTCAGAGTATTTTGAAGTTTCTTCCGTTGCCTGTTTGCTTCTCTACGTTGATATTCATTTGCCGATGGAGGGCAGTCAATACCAAGACACAACATCTCTTTCTGGATTGCAGCAGTGTCATCTAGATCATGCCCTTGATCTCCCTGATGCTCACCACCGCCGCCGCCGCCACCACCATCAAACGGAGGGGTGCAGTCACACTTCATACACTCGTGACCTTGGGCTCGTATACTTTCAATAGTTGTGTGCAGATGACTGGCAAGGCAACCAACATGAAAAAGCTTACCGCATCCTGACTTGGTTTTATGATTTGCACAGGCCTGACCGTAGTGAGGCCGACAACCAGAGCAGTCAGTTGAGATTTTCTTGTTGTCACATATACAGATGCGTGGGTTGGAGAACGCACCACTTCCATCTAAATTTCGGTTGACTGGTGGTTCATCTTGCATGACTACATCTCCGTCGCTGTCTTGAGGTGGTGACTGGCTGAGGTTTGATTGTTGCTCTTGCCGTGACGATATTCGTAGAAGTGATCTTCTAGCTCCATCCCGAATACTGGTTGCGGAAGGATCCAGGCGACGACTTCTCCTTGTACGTTGAAGCGTACCTCCAGGTGATGCTACGCTTCTATCACTACCAACAGAGCTGCTGTTGTTCGACATCTGATCGGGTAATGATGATCACGGTGGTTGAAAGGGTGTAGTAGTCTGCGTATTGTTAGTGGTAGCTGGCAGTTGTAATCCGTCAGTATCAGTATGCAGCTGCAGCCATGACAGAAAGAGAAAGCTCTTCCAGTGTCAACGAAGTGTCGAGTAGATTGATAGGTGGCTGCTGTGAAGCGCCCTGGTTGGTAGGTGGATTGTCACCCTCATTCGAATCGCTCATGGATACCCCCCCTGATTAGTAGAACCTTTAATAATGAAGTGTGGGGTACATTTATAGTGGGTTAGTTTATTGAAGAAGGAAAAGAAGAAGAGACGGAGGCGTGATCCTAGCAGTAACACGACCCTCATAAGGCCACCATCTGGGATGAGTGAGATCCTCAACACCACAAGCTTCGATACCGTGTTGTTCAATGTGTTGTAGCATGAGATTGGTCAAGTGTTGTTGGAAGTTAAAATCATGCTCCCATCCAGCAGGATTAGCATTACTCCATTCGAGAGGCGAGACATTAATCCGAACACCGTTGTAATGCTCTTCATTGTACCTCTCATCGTCACTCTCCCATTCCTCATCAAAATTGGGATCAGAGAGAAGGGGGTACGTGAAAACAACCTCGACAGATAGCCATGCACCAATGGACTGCATATTATCCAGCACGTAGCAGCCCAGGTACGAATCATATGACCAATGTTTTCAACAATGTAAATTGGAGGGGCACCAAAGCTATACGAAGACTCAAGAGAAATCGCACCAATATTGGGTTGATTGGCCATCTTACCTGTGACGTCTTGGAGATGAGAGGATGGTGATAGGCGTTAGTAGATGCAGTGGAGCAATTGAAGAATATATAAGAATAGAAAGACAACAAACAAACAAACAAACAAACAAAAGAAGAAGTCAAATATCACAACAAGATTTAAAAGTTATCCCCCACTACTAAGACATTTTATCCCCAAACTTCATCGTCATCTGAGTCCCACCCATTATCAGGTTGAACATAGGGTACCCCAGTACAACGATCAGCCAGACTTACTTCCTCAATCTCCTTACTTTCTCCTCCTGATTTTTAAGAACATACCAGTGACTTTTCCACCCCTCAATAACTTCCTCAACATACTCAGAAGAGATGTCATTAGGGAAGCCTAGATATGGTTTCTCAAACAAATCATCCCCATAATCACATGTGTTGAATGGTTTGTTCAAAGTCCTATTTGGCCTATTCCATGAATCCAAACTATTGTATAATCACGCCATGACTTGTAAAACCTCCTAGGCTTATCAGGACCAGAACGAACATCACCATCAAAGTCTTTTAACATTCTAGCTTCAAATGTAATAAACAATCGTAGAACTAACTGTTTATCAAATTTATACTCCCCCTCGGGAGTGCACAATTTGAAAACTGTGTAGTAGCATCAAGGCACCACTTTGGAATACGAATACCATACATAAAGTTACCGTGATTATACAAATGAGGTATGTTGAAATACCAGCGGTGACGCTCTGACCAATCAATGTCAGCCTCTTTTTCACTCAAGAACTGTGACTTATTATAGTATATACTGTCCCTATTGAAGAAGCACCTATGATATGGCTGCATATCATCAAACTTATAGGCCTTCCTAAGTAGCCTAGCAGTGTCAACAGTGTCATCATCAGATGAGTCCCCAAAATCAATCCTAGGATTTGACATATCATCAAGGCCGAGCCGGCAGGCAGTTTTCACGGGAACCCAATGATTTTTTGGGAGATTAAGATTGGGAGAAATATCAATTGAATCAAGGTCCAAGCTTGGGAATCATACTGATCTTTAGATCACCCGGCCCGCGGGCCTCTTTCCTTAGAGTGTGGTGCCGGTGCCAGTGCTGGTCTTGCTGTCTCATCTGCAGAATTCCAAAATTGATCACGTCATCATTAGCTATTTATCTCTTGCCCTCTTCCATATACAACAGAACAAAAGTACAAATGGAAGAGTCAACAATTCTGTTACCAGCAGTGACGCATATCTTTAGTGGGAAAGGTGGCAAGAGGAACCGAGGAGGGCAAAGAGTTTATAATTTGCTTATTCCAATGTGGGCAGCATTAAATAACCTTTTAGACATGGCAACAGAAATAGACAA
>Ga0214479_100521_pt1 | contig 22003 bp, 18 predicted proteins | sample M1_20Mar14CPVII9_5_FD_165054 | JGI IMG/M metagenome (GOLD analysis project Ga0214479, IMG submission 165054) | Marine eukaryotic communities from Monterey Bay, California, United States - M1_20Mar14CPVII9sort6BwellE14 | ecosystem: Environmental > Aquatic > Marine > Unclassified | place: USA...
TTCTCTTCTAACTCTGCTAGTCGTTTACGCTCATGATATGGCAAATGTGGCAACCTCGGTGGTGATTTTCGTGGTGGTTTGTTCTTAGACTTCTTCTTGCCTTGCTGCTCAGTGTTATCACCTACATTTTGCAATGTAGTACCCAACTCTTCATCAATCTCTTCATCTCCATCAGTAGTATCTTCATCAAAGCTAGGTTTGTATACGATAGTTGAGCTAATACCAGAATGCCAATTATGATGATTAACACCTCCTCTAACATCCTTGCTAGTTTCTTCAGTATTAGTGTTTGGACTAACATCATCACCATAAACTTTTAATATACTAGCAGGTAATGCATAGTCTGCCGGGGGAGTTTCTTCACCAACTTGGTACTTGAACACTAATGATCCATTACTTACATGTGTATTAATTGAATCATTATCACCACTTAAGTTTGGATTGGGTGTATTGTATGATAGAAAGTTATGTTTACCAGCATCAACAGAGTAATAACTTGTAGTTGACTGTTGTGATTGATGACTAGTTTGACGTTGTAATGTTATTTGCGGTAGTATACTATTACTGGTTTTATTATCATCCTCTTCATTTGGTATAGGTGGTAATAATGAACTGCTACCATTAGAGCTACTTCTGTGTGGAGAATGTAGTGGTGGTTTGGGAGATTTAGCAGCAGCTGCTTGTTGATCTGCGAGGGATAGACCTGATTCTATAGTTTGCAATCTACTGGTCTTCTCATTTAAATATGTTGGAGTTGATACTACAGATGATGATACACTGCCATTACTAATTAAATGCCGAGGTGGTGTAGTTGCATTGTATACCGAGTCTGACTCCTCACTTGATATACTATCTCGTCGAATGTTGTGTTGTGTTGGTAATTTTGGATCAGAACTCGATGCACGTTGCAATGCATAGCTGTTTGTTAAGTTTTGCTGTTCATTTGCATTGTTAATATCCTCACTGTTTGCTCGTTGAGGTTTGTTTTGATATATAGGAGAAGTAGTATCTACAGTCATTGTGGTGAATATCTTGTGCATAAGATATGCACAACTTTATAATTCAATCTACCCCCGAGCTCAAAACTCAAACGACGACCAATATCAATTTTATATTAGAACACCTCTAGAGGTAACCAGCCCGATATAAAGCTGTATTGTATCGGTAGTACTTTGATATGATTGGCATGAGTTGAGAAGGCAAGATGGGCGATGAGTTGAAAAAATGAAACACCTCAGATCGTTGTATCGCCGATCTTTAGTCCTGGTTATTGATTTATTTCCGAATACAAGATGGAGATGTTCTGATAGCTCGGCGGCGGCGACGCCGTTCTGATTTGCTTTTGTTAAACACAAGGATAACATGACATAAATTATATATGGAAAAGGCAGGATAAGATTATTCTGCCGCTCCGATATCTTGAAGCTGATTGGATATTGATAAACACAAGATTACAACAATCTTTGATTTGCAACAATGCTAAGAATATTCATATTGCAAAGCCGTACTCGAGTTGCTACATCAACATCAAAGCTATCACCATTATCAATCATACGACCATTCTCATCTACCCTATCTAATCAAGAACGACCACCACTACCTCAGTCCTACAATCATGATACTCTACTTACGAATCAAAAAGTACTAATTGCAAATCGAGGTGAAATTGCAATACGAATTGCAAAGGCTGCAAGAGAATTGGGTGCACAATCGATTGCTGTTTGTGTAAGTGTCTATACAACAACTCATATCATTATCTCGTATCATACCTATGACATATTACTGATGACATACCATATTGTATCTGATGTGCATATACTGTCATTTGCTCATATCTAGGCACCAGAGGATGTTACATCTCCTCATGTAACATTTGCAGATGAACATGTTGTATTGGAAAAGGAATCTACGGCCATATCACCCTATTTAAATATTGAAGGATTGACAAAAGTTGCAGTAGAACAGAATGTAGACTTAGTTCATCCTGGTAAGTAGCTTAAAGAGTTGGTTTGATATGTGTATCTGTATAAGGATGTAACATGTTTCTTATGCAAGTTGCTAATCACATCTCATGTGTACAGGTTATGGTTTTCTCTCAGAATCTGCACCATTTGCGTCATCACTCGTCAATTCAAACATTACATGGGTAGGTCCACCACCAGATGTGCTGCATCTATTCGGGGATAAGATACAAGCACGACAATTAGCTCAGCAAAGCAATGTACCAGTCGTTAGAGGTAGTGGCAACTTATCATCAGGTGAGGAATGTTTAAGTATACTAAAAGAAGGAGATGTTCGTCTTCCAGCTATAATGAAGGCAGCCTATGGTGGTGGAGGACGAGGGATGAGGATTGTACGATCAATTGATGATGTTACAGCATGCTTTGACTCATGTCAACGTGAGGCATTGACCGCATTCGGACGTGATGAAGTCTTTCTGGAAGAGTTTTGGGAAGAGACGAAACATTTAGAAGTGCAAATCCTAGCCGATGGACAGGGTGGAGTGGTACACTTGTTTGAACGTGATTGTACAGTTCAGCATCGTCATCAGAAGGTTATTGAATTAGCACCGGCGAGGGATATACATCCAGAGTTACGAAAGAGATTGGTTGATTGTGCTGTTACATTGGCAAAATCGTGCAATTACAAGGGAGCTGGGACTGTAGAATTTCTTGTCAGGGGTGAACTAAGTAATGCTGATACAGAGTTTGTCTTCATGGAAGTTAACCCTCGAGTTCAGGTTGAGCATACAGTGACAGAGGAGGCTACTGGGATTGATATTGTACAGGCACAGCTGCTAATTGCTGGTGGAAGATCCTTGCAAGATTTGAACTTGACACAGGACAATATCCTTTTGAGACAACATTCATTACAAGCGCGGATAACAATGATGCCAGGCAAAGGTGAATTGTTAGACTTGTATGAAGAACCGACTGGAGAAGGAGTACGCTGTGATTCAGCGGGTTGGTATACTGGTTTCACACCAAACCAAATGTATGATCCTCTCATTGGAAAGTTAATCTGCTCTGCTGACGGTGTTACAAAAGAAAGCTTTGAAGATGCTAGACAGCTCATGTTACAATCCCTTGATGGATTCAAGATCGAGGGGGTTGCCAACAATATCGATGCGGTTGAAAGGATACTAAAACATCCCGAGTTTGTTGCAAATAATGTAAACACAAGCTTCTTGGTGGACAACCCAGAGCTTCTTGATCCAAGCAAGGCAAAGAAGGATCATGGAGCTGCAACTCGGCAGTACTCCGAGGAGAAGATTACTTTTGAACTTACACCTCCCATGACTGGAAACATTTTAGAGGTAAAGAAGCAAGCTGGCGACTCTGTAGAAGTAGGAGAAGTTGTTGTTGTTCTTTCAGCCATGAAGATTGAAACAGAAATGGTATCACCTGTCAAAGGTGTTGTTTCTGCAATACATTGTAAAGCAGGCGAACAAGTTGCTGGTGACTCTGTAGTAGCAGTGTTAGAAGGTTACGAGGAGATTGAGATTGATACTACCACAATAGCACCAAGTCAAATGAGTGCTAGTAATAGTAATGGCAGAAGCAGTAGACAACACTGTCAGTCAGATCCTAGCATGGAAGTATGGCGAGGTTCCGATGACTTTGTCCCGCAATACAATGTAAACAATGGAGGCCTCTCGCTGCCAATTATCAGATCTATACTAGAATCTCAGCTAAATGATACCAAGGCACAGGAGCGTAGGAAGAGAAACGAGGAGTTGAAACTCGAACTATCATCCAAACTCGATGCAGTCAAGCTTGGCGGCGGTGAAAGTGCAGTAGCAAAGCATAAGAAACGAGGCAAGATGCTAGCTCGAGAACGAATAGCTGCCATTATTGATCCTGGCAGTAGCTTTCTTGAAGTAGGTGCTTTGGCCGGTGGCAATGGTCTCTATGCCTCAGATGGCATCGAAGATCTACCCTCTGGTGGAACTGTTGGAGGTATTGGAGTTATAAATGGACGAGAATGCATGATTGTGGCAAATGATGCCACTGTCAAAGGAGGTACCTACTTTCCCATCACAGTCAAGAAACATCTTCGAGCCCAACAGATTGCAGCCGAAAATAGATTACCTTGTATATACCTTGTTGATTCTGGTGGCGCCTTCTTGCCCAAACAAAATGAAGTCTTTCCAGACAAGAATGATTTTGGACGAATCTTCTTCAATCAAGCAAACATGAGTGCTGCCGGCATACCTCAGCTTGCTTGTGTACTGGGTATGTGTACCGCTGGAGGTGCATATGTGCCGGCAATGTCTGATGAGAGTGTGATTGTTAAAGGGAATGGTACAATCTACTTAGCTGGCCCTCCACTGGTCAAAGCTGCAACACAAGAAGTGGTTTCAGCTGAGGAGTTGGGAGGAGCAGATGTACATACTAGCATCTCAGGAGTTGCTGATCACTATGCAAAGGACGAAACAAGTGCACTAGCCAAAATGAGACAAATTGTCGGATCTCTACCGTCAGACCAATATCTTCAAAGCCAAGTGCCAAAGAATATGAGTAGCTTTGTAGAAGAGCCACTATATCCTTTGTCTGATTTGCTATCCATTATTCCCGAAGATAACAGAACTCCTTTTGATGTTAAGCAGGTCTTAGCAAGAACACTAGATGGAAGCCGATTTCATGAGTAAGTGTCTTTGGCTGTGTATTATAATTTGATCTCCTGTCTATGTCCCTAATATTTATCATTTACTAACCCTCCTTCTCAGATTCAAGGACCGATTTGGCAAAAGTATAGTTTGTGGATTTGGCAAGATACACGGTCTGCCTGTCGGTATTGTAGCAAACAATGGTATACTGTTTTCTGACTCGTCTCTAAAGGCATGTCATTTCATTCAGCTTTGTGAACAGCGTGGTGTACCAATCTTGTTCGTACAGAACATTACTGGATTCATGGTTGGTAAAGAAGCAGAGAACAAAGGAATAGCCAAAGATGGGGCCAAGTTGGTGACTGCAGTTTCAACTTGTCAAGTTCCAAAGCTTACTCTGGTCGTCGGAGGAAGTCATGGTGCTGGCAACTACGGAATGTGTGGACGAGCAGTGAGTACATGACAATATGTTCTTTGCTCACATCATCCTCTCATACACTGTACTTTCCTCTCTCTATTTTCAAGTACGATCCTCGGTTCATGTTCACTTGGCCAAACTCAAGGATATCTGTTATGGGTGGCCCTCAGGCTGCGTCCGTATTGTCAACCGTCAAGAGTGATCAGATTGAAAAAGAAACTGGCAAACCAATGTCAGAAGAAGAGATTGCCGAGTTTGAGAAACCAATACTGGAGAAGTTTGAGCATGAGTCCTCACCATACTATGCTAGTGCAAGATTATGGGACGATGGTGTGATTCAAGTCGAAGATACAAGGAAAGTGTTAGGCCAGGCACTTAGAGTTGTATCCAAAGACTTGATCAAACCTCCTACCAACTTCGGCATCTTTAGAACATAGTTTAGCTATCATCAAGGCTGGCGTGTTATATATGTTTATTTGTGTAAATTAGACGTCTATTATTAGAGTTTGCTAATTACAACTACGACCTTTTCTTCTTCATCAGTGCCTGTCTTGTGGCTTTGCAAACAACCTCTCCTCGCTGATTGTATGCCAAGTGTTGCAAAGTAACTATACCCTGAGTCGGACGACTCTTACTTTCCCTTCTATCCAATACAACAGTCTCTGCTCGTAATGTATCCCCGGGGTATACTGGCTTGGGAAATAGCACCTCTGAAAAGCCAAGGTTTGCAATGGTTGTTCCATGTGTTGCCTCGGGCACACTCATACCTACCAGAAGAGCCAGTGTAAACATACTATTGAAGAGAGGTTTCCCTTCTGCACTACTTGACAAGGCTTTACTATTCTCTATTGCTAATTCATGATCTAAATGTATTGGGGCTGGATTGAGCGTTAGACATGTGAAAAATACATTATCCGATTCTGTCACCGTTCTTGTTAGAAAATGTCTAATCTTTAATCCTGGTTCTAAATCTTCATAATACTTGCCAAGGTATACTCTTGGAAAGATTTCATCTTGTGTGTCATCAATGTTGGTGGTTGTACTTTGTTGTTCTGGTGTACTCTTTTGACTATTATTGCTCATGGATACAGTTGTTTTATTGTTTTTGCTGGCATTACGATCACTTTGCATATCATCTCTTTTCTTTGTACTTCTTGCGATGACCTTCTTAGCTCTGACATAATGAGGAACATCAATCATCTTTCCCTTATACTCTAATGAACCCTCGTCTTCCCATAATCTTACAATGTTTACTGCATCATGTAGTTCGTCATTTGTAGGTTCAAACACTTTATGAACTGAACTAATCTGATCTGGATGTAATGTCAGCTTGCCATCAAAGCCCATCAGCTTTATATTATTCACATCATTCTCAAACCCAACAATATCGCGTACATTTTGAAATATCCCATCAATTGCTTGAACACCCGCTGCCTTTGCTGCCAATAGACACATACTTTGACAATACCTAAATACATCTAAATAATCGCCAGGAGATTGAGCTTTATGTGTACCAAAACTTCCCATTTCGGCTGATAGGTCTTCACATCCCTGAAGTTTACAACAAGAAGTTGAGCTATTGCATAAAAGTATGCACAACATTATGCAAATAGTCACACAAGAAACGACAAAGAAGCTTACCCATGTTATTGCTGCTACTCGTGGCGATTTAGCTATACTTGCAATGTTTAGTACAGCATTTGGTGTTTCAGTTGCTATTGGTAGTAGTATCTTTCTTTTATCAGTACTTTGCTTTGCTTCTAAATCTGATAATATTTCAGTCAACATTACAAGTTCATCTTGTGATTCAACTTTTGGTACCATGAACCCATCGACATTACCCAAGAATCCTACATCTATATCTTCTTTCCACATTTCTGTAGAAAGTGGATTGATCCGTACTAGTACTTCTGTTGCATTTCTATCTCGACTTGTGCACATATTTGATTGCAAAAATGTTGATAGTGTGTCTCGTGCAATAGTTTTATCCTTGACAGAGTCTTCTAAATCAAGCACAATAGTATCAGCACCGAGAGATAGTGACTTATTCAGAAACTTTGTATTATCAGCGGGTATAAAGTGAACTGTCCTTCGTAAACGTTGCTTGATATCATTGGAAGAAGAAGAAGATGTTGCAAAGTTTCGATAAGTCATTTTTGGTTGTCGGGCAACCAATCTCTGTACTATGTTGGCATAACAAGACATGATATATTGTATTCGATACTACGATTGATGTTAAAGATACAATATGCTCGCTGCTGACACTCTATTGTTCTGAGAAAAGATATTTTGGGGGAGAGAAGAAAAAGATACCAATGCAAAAAGATGTATAAGGAGTTTTCTACATGAACATGACATGAAAACTACTAATGACCGATGCCTTCTGCTTTTTTCTTTCTCAGTAAACCTAATCAACTGCCCCCACACATCTACTTCTCGGGCGGATTTACTAACCCCCCCAAAACCGTGCGTGAATCAGGCCTAATAGAGGAGTAGCCACAATCTATCATATTTCTACTACTACAACATTATACAACTAATATGATGAACAACATTGCAACGGCGCTCCTATTACTATTGTCCACCGCCGGCGGCATGGTGGCGGCACAACAAGTACCACCCTTCGACAACTGTGATATCAACACTTATTACTCTGGATTATCAACAACAAATCGTGCTGATATGCATACACTTATTGATACTACACATCGTGTTCAATTGCCATATACATCTAGTGACCCTGATGTGTGGGATGCATTGATCGATTTAGATAGTGGAGACGTTATGAATCCCGATTCTGTCAACCTAATCTATGGAGATAGATGGGTACCATCGTCACCACAAGATCCAGGAACATGTCAATATTGGAATCGTGAACATTTATGGCCACGATCAAGAGGAGTAGGATCATCTGGCAAAGATAATACCGATCTACATCATCTTCGTCCATCCGATTGCAATGTTAATGCTGCTCGTTCGAACTTATACTTTGGTGAATGTGGTGTGGGGTCAACTAGTACATGTATTATTCCTGCTGATGACGAAGCAGCTATTGATACTGCAAAAGATACAGAAACATTTCTACCACCTGCTGATCGTCGTGGTGATATTGCTAGGGCTATACTTTGTAAGTAGAAGTATGTGCATAAGATGTGTACTTTTCCCCCTAACCATGCTGGTACTTGTTCTGATGACGGTACTACTTCATGCTCAACTGTAGATGATTGCTCGTGCGGTGGTAGAAGAAATCTACTTTCCCAATCAAGCCTTCGAGGGAGCTGGAAGCTTCTGCTCTTATCATTACTGGAGTTCTTGATGGGCCATTACCGGGAGGCCTGCCGAAAATGGTTGAGTTGTATGCTTTACACGATGTAGCGGATCTATCTTCTTATGGAGTAGGCTCTGCAAATAACGGAGGAGGAAGTGACGGACAAGAGTATACCCTCTCAGGATCAACAACCGCTGGATCGTTCATAACAGTATCATCTGAATCTTCTAGCTTTCAAGCATACTTTCAAACAAGCCCGAGCTTTGTGTCTGGTGCAGTAGGAATCAATGGTGATGATGCCATTGAATTGTTTTTCAACGGTGCTGTAGTCGATACGTTTGGTAATGCCAATGTCGATGGTACTAATCAAGCTTGGGAGTATTTGGATGGATTTGCATACAGGAATACAATCGGATCTGGTGTGTTTGATATCACTGAATGGGATGTGAGTGGAAAGAATGCACTTGACGGATGCAGTACTAACTTGGGCTGTTCAAGTGTCTTCCCTTTTCAATCCTTTACTGGACCACCTCCTGTGGTATGTGAATGTATTCTGCCATCTACTATAACAACACAGGCTACAACAACTCAAATGGCTACTCAGACAACGACAACAGTCCAAACGACAACACAGGTTTCAACTCCTAGCCCAACATCTAATGTAAGTATCTCTTTGATATAGGCATCTGTTGATCATGATATGGTATGATGTCCTCACTCATCATCTTTTCCTCTCTGTCTAATCTATAATAGCCTACATCGTCTCCCTCCAAAGCACCGGTGCTAGTGACTACTGTGGCCACTTCAACCCAAGCCACCACCACCACCACCACAACAGTGAACTGTATTGATGATGATACTTGGTTTTACAATACCAGGAAGGGACCGAAGGGGTGTTTATGGGTTGGAAAGAGAACTAGTAAACGATGTAGCAAAGTTGGTGACGATGGAACATTAGCTTATGATTCATGCCCTCAACAATGTAATCCAGCTTGTATCTAATATATCTTAGGTGATATCGGGCCTGAAGAAGTTCTCTTGTATAGCCTTGACTCGAATATATTATAAGGAATTGATGTGATTAGGTCAACTCATTCGTCATGTTTCTTTTCCTAAGCTTAATACTACTAGTACTTCTTCATCAGCTTTTCTTTAGAAAGAGAATCCAAGGTTGAGACCTGTAACGAGATGTGCGAATAAGACAGTCATTGTAGCAGAGCCAAGGTAGGCATGTACATCTCTTGCCAACTTTCCGTTTTCTGTAGCGAATAGCTTTGGAAGTACTGCCTGCGTAGCCAATAAAACAACCGAAAGCACAGCCGTCATAGCATGAGGAGATTCTAAAATGCTCTTACCCTGTGTATCGAGAAGAACAAGTCCACCTTGTCCCCCAAGTAGAAAGAAGAAGAATGCGCCACCGATAATTTTGGGATGTGCTTCACGTATGGTTTCCCCGAGAGTCAATGGAGTTACCTCATCTCCATTGCCGAATCGAATCTGCCATCCCATATATGCTCCTATGATTTTTGATTAGCAATGGACATACCTATAACTCCCATACTTAACAAAACACTAGCCATGGCCGCTCCGTGTCCCCAATGTAGAATAAAGTCGGGTAATAGTCCAGATTCGGATGCCTGTTTAAACATTGGTGTCCAAATATCAACATATGATTGTACTGGTTCTTTAATACCATCTAAAGCTGACATGTCTATCATTGTCGGAGAGAAAAGATATGTGTAAGTATCGACATATGATATCTTAAACGAATGATAAATGACATAAATCGATAAAGGCAAGGCGAGTATCGACAGCACAAAGATATTTTCTATCGATTGCAACTGATGTATATGATCACATCATATGTATTTCATGTATCTTTGATGACCATCACCTTCCTGTATATACTATCATATCACCTCTTCAAAAACAATAAGTTTTATACTCACGAAGACTAGATGACTTTGGTAGAGGAGTACTGGTAACAGATCTACTGACACATGACGATGATTGAGATGGAGTAATAAAAGCAACACTACTATTTGCAAATGCTGCAAAGAGAATTAATAGAAGTCCGGCGGCACGCATGTTATTGATTATGTAAAATAAGAAGATAAGTGTTATAATTTATAAGGTCGACCTAAGAGGCCATGGTGGTGACATCACCATCATTGATGAGCATATCAATGAGTCATCCATCACCATTCATCTTTGATTTGATGGTCAGGGGGTTCCTTTAGTTTTTTAGCTCTACGTATCGACCTCAATAATGGGTTGGTCTTGGTCTTTTAGGATACCAGAAACGGCCAAAGCCCAGGAACTAACTACCATCTGCCCATGGGCAAATGCTCGATTCTTCAGCATTCATCAAAATTTGATGCATGCAAACGATTGTGCTATTTTGTTTGTCGGCGGCGGCATTGGACACATTCACAGTTACGAGTACCTCATAAATAGAATTGCAAGAGGTAAGTCTATTGGCGGTGGCAGAGCCGAAGAGATTGTTTGTAGTCGATATGGTATCTAATGAATGAAAAAGTTTGAAACATCTAGGTACCTGTTGTAATACAATATGTAGATTGGCCTTTGCAATATCATATATATATATATACGAGTGGCTCTTCTTCGTATTGATTGCCAGGCTCTACGACTTGTTTGCATTTGTTCGACTCAAAATATATCTATATCTAACACATACATTCCTTTTCTTTGATATAAATATCAATAAACAAAAGAGCTATAGTACAAAACTAAACAATATAAACAAACACAACAACAATACACAACACAAACAAACAAACAACACAAACAAACAAATAAAAGAACAATATAATGCCACGTGCCAAAGGAGGGTCAATACCACCACCCAGAGTAAACATCCATCCAGGACATGGTGGACAAATCTCATCACTAAATAATAACGACGTACTATCCGGTCGAGGTGGACGTATTAATAACCATCCGGGCAATGTTGCATTCCGAAGTATAGTGGAAGATTATAAACATGAATACTTGGATCCACGGACAAGAAAGTTGGAGAAGGCACATGTCGCGGCACGATTAGTTTCACAGATACGTAGTTGTGGTGGACGTTTCTTGAAAGAAGATGGTAATAATCCGGGATGTTTTATTGAAATTGGTGATCAGAAGGCATGGAAGAGTAAGTAAAGTTGTTGATTATTTGTACTTGGATTTACGTGGTCTTTATTTGAATTGGATTGAAATTTCAAAACTGTTTAGTTGGATTAGTTTATGTGACATATCTTGTGCATTTTTATCTGTTTGCAATGTTTCTATTTCTCACACTCTACATATAAACAAACAACAGAGGCTGGTCAAGCATTGAGAGAAGATGCACCCGATGTAAGGAAAGAGATTGAAGTGGGAGTACCACCAGTTGATCATCAGCAACAACTGCCAGCGGGGATACCACCGTCGGTATCATATGATAATTCTCCCAAAGCATCAAATGGAGGACAGCGTCAACGAGGTATGGACCCTCCTGAAGCTGAGGGAGTTACGGGATATCGTACAGCACCATTGCATTATGATGGAATTAAAAGTGGTAGGGGAGGAGGAGGTTCTGGCAGGGGTAGTCAACAACATTCAGGAAGAGGAGGACGTGGTCATCATTCGCATCATCAACAACAGCCTCCTCCGCAGTTTCATGGCCACCCTCTACCTCAAGGCCATCCACTACACCCAAGTCAGCAGGGATATCCTCCCAATTACTACGGCCATCCACCACCAATGAATCAATACGGTCAGCCATATCATGGACATCATCATCCTCAACAATATCATCCCAATGGATCAGGAGGGTATAATCCACAACCACAATTCACAGCACCACAGGATAAGCGGAGGAAGAATCCCGATGATAAAATGGCCGAGGCTGACATGTTTGCAGGAACAGCTAATCAATATATGCATCACGCGTATGATGCTGTGACCGGACTAGCCCATAAAGTTGTTAAAGGCCATGCTGCCATTCATAATCGACCACCACCAAATAATATCAAGGGAAGTATACAAAATAATGACTTTCCTCTCACAACGTCGATTGAAACAGACTTTACAATGTCAGATATTAGTCAATTTGGTGATTCGAGGAATTCAATGGCCTTTTCAATGCAACAGTCAATGACACCGGATGGTGTAGCGGCTATGCAACATTCACTTGAACCGACACGAATATATCAGGGTGCCCGACAACAACAACAGGGTAATGACGGCGGCGAGCATAAACATTCAAATAATTCAAAAGAGAGTGATGGAACGGCGGCTACCCACAAAACACAAGAAAGCTTCAATATGAGTGATTTACTAAACTCAAATCAATCATTAGGGTTCAACTTTGGTCACTCGGGACGGACAAGAAGTTTCCCCGATTTGATGTTAAGCACTGGTGATTTGTTACCACCATTACCAGCTGAGGAGGGAGAAAGTGATGGTAAGGGTGGACTGAACAACCATGATCTTGAGGTGACGGAACCACTGAAACGAACACCTAGTGGAAGGATGATGAAACAACAGTTTCAACGAATGAGTTCTGAGGATTCAAGTCAACAAAGTATGACATCACTAACCATCAAGGGATTTCATCCAGTGCGTAGGAATAGAGCGGACACAGGTGCTATGGGTAGTATCAATGATGCCATGTCAATAATGTCGTTAGATTCAAAGAAGTCAACAGCAATGAATTCAGAAAGCTCATCATGGATTGATAACTTCCGTAGTATGCAAAGTGTACATGATGGTGGTAGCTTATCTCGAACAATGGGTGATGACGGCAGTGTCAGATCATTCCTGTCTGATGTCTCGAATGAGTTGCATTCATTAGACTTGGCGGACCCTAACTGCTTACTGCCGCCGCTGCAGTTAAATCCAAATCATGAATTCCTTATGGGTCGCAGACCAGATCCATAACTTTGTGTCGTCCGTTCTCGTCTTAAGAGGTTGGTTGTGGAGTAGGCAATTGTAGCACATACACGTTTTAAAGTTATGTAATTTACAAGTACTCTATTGTTCAGTCTCTTCCTCTTCTTTTTCATCAACTTCTGTCTCCTCTTCATCTAGCTCTTCATCCTCTGCACTATCATCATCCGTATTGTCATCATCTGGGACATTATCTCGATCCTCATCGTTTATATCACCATTTTCTCCATCTTGCTGAATCTCCTTTAACAACGTCGGATTTTGACCGACTGGATGACATCGACTGGTTGCATTATTCTGCTTAATCCATTTAGGTCCAGGGTGACAATCCATTACACAATCAGGCGATACCTTGGTATATTCCTGCAGTATCTTGCCCATATTCTCATTCTCCAACTCAACCTCGACATACGTTAATGATAAGTGTTTCATTGCAAATTCTCGTATCTTTTGTGTATGTGCCAAGTAAAAGTTCACCCAATACTCCTCCTTTAACATTCGTTTCTTTTCATGAGATATATTTGGTATCCATGGTACTTGTTCATACATATTATTCCAATACTTCATGTTGGTTGTAGTGTTATGTACATGTCCATCGAAACCGCAGACCTTCTCCCAACGGTGTAATATGCTACCCCACTTTCCTATACTTCGCGCCCAACTAGTTGCATTCCTTGTTACTAATAAGATGGTGCCCTGTGGATAATGTCTTGCAATGTTTTCAAGACCACCATCGTGTAAACTAGCATAATAACATGGAGGACCTTGTAATCCAATATCACTAATGAAATCAATTGGTACCACATTATGTATTTTTGTATTTCCGCCTTCTTCTTCGTCTTCATCATCATCTTCTTCTTCCTCACCTTCTTCTAACTCTCGATGACGTTCCTTATGTGTATCACATCCATTCATGGGTGGTAATCCCTTCATTTGATTTTCCATCATACTATATTGTGTAGAAGAGGTTGTGTGAGTTTGCAAGTTCCATCATCAAATACTTTATCAGTTTCAGAAAGTAAAAATAAGATATGCACACAAAACAAACTTACCATATACCAATCCTCCCATCCTGAGTACTAGTATGTATAGAAGTTAAACCACCACAATCAAAGTATGTCTTCATAGTTAACGTTGCACTTTTTGGAAAATTTAAACTAATAATTGGTAATGGTAGTGATACCTTTTTATTCATATACTTCTCTTTCATTTCACTATCCCATGGTAGTGTTATGTTATGTTTATGCTTTGCTTTGATATATCGTTGCATGAATGTTTCACTAGACATATCACGTAATATGTTTGGTTGGGGTAATGACCATGGTAATGGTTTAAAATCGTTGGTGTAATTGGATGCTTCATATCTACGTGGTGGTTTGTATTTCTTTTTCTTTTTAGGTTGTGTAGAGCCGTCTTGTTCTCGTCGTTTTCTACGTCGCCTTTGTCGTGGAGTTTCTTCTATATCATTTGGCTGCTGCTGTTGTTCAGGATTTTGATAGCCATTATTATTCCTTCTATGTTTAGGTGGTGTCCTGATATTGGCTGTAACCTCATTCTTCTCACCGTTGTTATCTTCTCTCTTTGGCCATTCAACTTCCATATCATCAGGCGCCCACGACGCTTCATCGTTTAAACTATCACCCTCAGAACTAATCATTAACTCAATAGCATACTTAAATTGCAATCCAATTGCAAAGGATATGAAACATAATGCTACCATACGTAGTTTGTTGTTAGTACTTGTATTACTTGTTGTTGTTGATGATGGAGGCATATTATTATTATTGTTATTGTTGGATTTGTTGTTGTTATCTCTCTTCCTTCTTTTCGTTACAATTGCTACTGCCGCAAATGAAAGTAAAGAGCAGCATAGGAAGGGGTATATGTCAATCATACTATCATCACTATCCATGCCGCCGTCGACCTGATACTAGAGTTATTAGCCTAATAAAAACGGCTGAAAAAATGAGGATACCCTCATTTTTTCTTGGTGTTGGCCGCAAACTCTCAAGTTTGCTCATAAAACTGATAGTTATGCGATAGGTAATTGATGAGCAGATTGATTGTCCTCTTTGTCCTCCTTTGTTGTTCGCCATCGCCTTTAAACTATCGTTATATAGTATTAATAACATTCTTCACGGGTCGTAATAAGTTTTACCGCGGATCATAACTTCTCAAAACAATTGCAACTAAAAACAAAGCTCACTTCAACTTTTTTTGTGGTGCACCTTCTCGTCATTGGTTTGGTCAATAGTACTATACAAGCTGCCATAGTTTGATCGATTGAAGTTCCTCTTCGTGTAAAGGCTAATAAGTATTAAACGCGGCGTGGTAAATAGTATACATAGTATCAAAGCAGAGACAAATAAGATGAGCATGTCAGACAAAATTTGCAATGTCGGTGCATCAAAATCAACTGATGACGGTGTATGTGATACGAACAATATGTTACAGAATATGAGCATGGTGGATAATAAAGATAATGATGTATCAATATGTGCCAATTGCGATAAAGAGGGTGCCAACAATGTATGCAACAAATGTAAACAAGTAAAGTACTGCAACGCCGCATGTAAGAAGAAGCACCGACACAAACACAAGAAAGAATGTGAGGAAAATGTCAGTCAAGCAGCGGAGCGGGCTGCTAAGTTACACGATGAAGAGCTATTCAAACAACCACCACCGAAAGAAGATTGTCCGATATGTTTCCTAAGATTACCAACTCTCAGGTCGGGAAGTAAATACTATTTTTGTTGCGGAAAGATCATATGCGGTGGATGTATGCATGCACCTGTTTATGATGACCAAGGCAATGAAGTGACAGAGAGAGTTTGTCCATTTTGCAGGGTTCCACATCCTAAAACAAACGAGGAAGAAGATCAAAGGTTAAAGAAAAGAGTAGATGCCGGAGATGCTGAAGCAATCTTCAATCTAGGGTATAAATATGGCGAGGGGTTAAATGGATTACAACAAAATATGGACAAGGCATTTGAATTGTGGCATCGGGCAGCAGCAGAACTTGGTTATGATGTAGCTTATTGCAATATTGGTATTGCATATGAGTTTGGTCAAGGTGTAGAAGTTGATAAGAAGAAAGCCAATCATTATTATGAGCTATCGGCCATGGGAGGGAACGAAGTAGCAAGGTATAATCTAGGTGTTAATGAGGAGAATGCAGGCAATATGGATAGAGCCCTCAAACACTACATAATTGCAGTAAAGGGTGGAGATTCTGAGTCTTTGGGTGTGATCCAAGAGTTATACACTCGTGGATGCGCAACAAAAGAAGACTACACAAAAGCACTGCAATCCTACCAAACTTACTTGGGAGAGATTAAGAGTGTATAGAGGGATAAAGCTGCTGCTTTTAACAGTCAAAGGTATCGGTACTATTAGTATCAATTGGATATTGGAGTTACGCTCTCGAGGGACAAAGCCGCTGCAGCTAGTGAGAAGAGGTATTGCGTTCTATTAACTTGGTAGTAAGTTGCGACTAGTTTATGAATACTTCAATATCCTCTGCTAAAATGCCCCAATAATACCCATCATTGTTCAGCAAATAAAAACGTCTCGAAAATGAGGATATCATTTAAGGTATCCTTATCTATCATTTTTCTTGGTGTTGGGCCTCTCAAACCTCTCAGAAAAGGAAGAATGTTGACGTGCGCCGCGCCGATCGATGGAGAGTTTGCAATCGGTCAACTGTCCATAGGCTCTTATCATGCTCTGTGGTTCTTCCAGTGTTTAGTTGTTAAAGAAGATCTTTCCATTTTAGTGGTCGGCGGTGGAGATAGTGGGGTAAACGAATGTATACTACAAAGACATATAAGAAGGTGCATCAAGAGATAATATGTCAAAGGATGACAGTAACGAGAGACCATTGATACCTCTTCGTATACCGGTATCACTTCTATCAACTCTATCAAGTGAATCTCAAATTACGCTCAATCATAACAACGATGATAGTAATGGGGATGTAGAGTCTGTTACTGTTACCCAAAGTAAGAGAACTGAAGATGAGCAACAAACTTATCCACTGGTGGTTACAAACAGCAAACAAAGTATAGATTGGTATACATCTACTAGCAATGCTACCACTGCAATAAGATCACTAACATCATCCAACAAGAAGGAATTGCAACATATCGGTACATCAACCAAGCAATACACAATCAATAACAAACCATCAAAATCAAATAACATCAAACAACAACAACAAAATGTAAAAGAGATTGGTAAACGTACACGAAGATTGTTAGAAGAGGAACGTGCAAAGCGTAAAGAAATTGTTCGATTAGATTATGATACTAACAATACTGATTTGTGTTTACCTCTTTTGCCGGAGGAGAAAGCGGCGGCTGCAGCTGAGAAACAACAGCAATCTACCGAAAAGATCAAGGCACCTCAAAACAAGAGCAGCAAATCAACAACAACAATACGCAAACGAAAGAGGAAAGTTGCATCGAACATTGATGGATATATGCCAAATGTAGATCATTTACTTCTACCTACCGATACAACAACAACTAAAGATGATTATTCAAATATAATACGATTGCACGGATTACCAATCAATATCAAACCAGAACATATTTATAAATTCTTTCATGGATTAAATCCAAGTCTAATCTTTGTTTTGCCGAGATTTGATTGTTATATACAAGGTTGGGATGCTGCTGCAACAAGTGAAAATGGCGAAGAGAAGAAGAATAATAGTAATATACTAGTTGAGAGACATGCAAGTAACTTTCGTGTGTATGTAAAGTTTACTTCATCACTGGTTGCTAATGCTGCTATTGAACGGATGGGAGAACCAATTGGACTCGCAGATAGAGGAGGAGAAGAGGATGGTATTGTATGTGGAAAGAGGGAGATTGTTGGGGCATCTATTGCCATGTCACCCGTGCCAAAGCATGTTGCTTTGTTTCTACAGAAGTATATGGTAAGTTTACTTACTTTGTTGTGTTATGCATATCATATGCATTCTCGATATTTCTCAATTTCCCAAACCCCTAATCAAAATATAGGCAATACATACTCGAAAGGGAGAACCTATAAATGATACATTAACAAAGCTTGAGCAACAGTTAGATACAAGAGTTACACAAATGAGTTGGATAATGGCAGTAGAAAAGTTGAAACTAAAACAACAAATTAGAAGAAAAGGTCGTAAAACAAGCAGCAGCATCTCAAACAATACTCTAGACCACTTGAGTCAAAGTTACAGCATACCCGAAGACAAAGTTCAATATCAACAGCTAACTAAGCTATACAATCAACTTGTAGAAACTCATGAGAAGTTAGAATTGGATTGTGGAATCTTATTTCACACATTTGATCCATCACTTATGGAGGATTCAGCACATAGAATTGTTGCATCGTTATCGAATTGGTTATTGAATAAGATTGAGATTGTTAATCGAATATTGAGAGAGTCTCGTCAAAGATTAGAACTATGATTTGATACAGAAGCAGTTACATTCGTCAAACAATCATCGGTTATTTTTTATTACAACAATCTTATAGCAACAAGTACTAATCAAACAAGCAACCAAACAAACACTGTTCATTCATTTCTCAAACAAACAGGAGCCTAAAACATGGGCATGCCAAAGAAGTATGGTGCACATTGCGTATTGTTTAAGCCATCCAATGTAATATTCCAAAGATCCTCGCCGGAATAAAGATCGGTGCTCTTAACTGAATGTGACAGTACAGTGGTCAATTTTGACTGAAACACGAAGCTTCTCGCAGGCATGTATGCGTTATACCAGCAATATCCACCACGGCCCCAAATATGATTTGAGTCGGCATGGGATATCTTGTGAGATGGCTCAACCTTGTTAGGACCAATATCGTAGACCACAAATCCATCAAAGCTGCCCTCAGCTTTTGTGTGTTAAATGGTAGAAAGGTGTTAGGGCATCAGGTCCATTGCAGATGAAATACACAAGATATGCACATACAATGAACTCACCAGAATTCCAATTATATTCCGACTTGGGGAGAATGAGCTTTTGTGACAGTGGGAGATATCTAAATGCCTTGAAGTCGTTACCGGCAGAACTATATGCACCTTGATCAACATACACTGCACTCTCTTCAAGACTTGTTGGATCCAGAACGTTAAACAAAGAAATCTTCACGCCCGTTTCCCATCCTGTAGTCTCGTTTACATCTCTACCAAGGCCTATCATGTAAGGCTTGCCTTCTAACTCGATGGGATGTAGGTACTCTGAGAATCCTGGAATCTAATATGTGCAAAAGAAAGATACATTAGTTAACAAAAACAAGAGAAATAGAGGCAAATAGTATCAAGAAGACATACCTCAAGCTCTCCCAATACAACTGGGTTTGTGTGATCTTCCATGTCGAAAACGTAGAACGGATCGGTCCTTAAGAATGTAACAACATAAGCTTGTGGTCCGATGAACCTTACAGAGTGAATACTTTCTCCTTTTTTACCGAATGGATCCGTCTCTCCTACCACTGATAAAACTGATCCATCATCTTCACTACTAGGAACCTTGAGCACGAATATCTTGTTAGTAGTCTTGGAACCACCTTCCATCGACCACTGTGATTCGGTTGTGGCAATACGAAGATGTCCATCATACAAATCTGTAGCGTATTGATTGATGGGACGCCCTTGGACTTCGCCGTATCCGAGAGGTTTCGGGGCATCTCCACTAATGTCAAAGCCCAGGATGAATGTTGATGATTCCCATTCCTTAGTCTCGGGGTTGTAATTATGCCCAATACTTTGAATTGAACCAAAGTCTTGAGAAGCATACACAGAATCGACATACCCAGAAGAGAAACCGCCAGCTACATCCGTGGTTATTTCATCCTCTACGTCCATCATATCAAAGCTTAAGATCTGAACAAAGGATGATAACATATTACCATCATAACTTGCATCTTTTGTACTGTTTCCAGATTGCATGGCGGCAACCTTGAAGATACTAGAACAGGTACCATCTAACTGGAGCTGTAACTCTTCTAAAAGTTGATCAACGAATGATTGAGTGTGATTTAGAGCTTCCTCTGCAGCAATCCGCTGGTACTCTGTAGAGTTTAGGCCACAATATTGAGGTCTCGACCTGTACAGATTACCGTCAGCAAAGTTATACATGTTCACATTCGATGTAGCCATGACAATACCCTTTGAATTGATAGATCTAGCAGAGTTGTAATTGCCTTTGATTTCTTTCTCTGCCAAAAGTGGCAGTCCACTTCCATCCAAGGCAACATCTGATACATCATATACTCGAATTGTTAGCTTTTGCCAATCGTTGATGATTGGATCTTTCTTTTCTTCTGCTCCGTCCTCTTCACTGTCAAATGGTGAATAATAAAGACTTGTCTCATCTGATACAATCGCCGTTAATCGATCTTCATGTAATAGTAATGAGCTGATACGCGGTTTGGGTTGATAGCATGGATCCCATGGCGCAATCATTGACAAATCCTTTCGACGTCGTTCAGTTGGAGATGATTCTTCAATCTCGATAACCTCTGGCTCTACTGGCCTAATGATAGGTTTGCAGTTTTCATTATTGTTCTTCACATAAGGCATTTGTGTAATAGACACGCCTTGAGTTCCATCTGTTGCGTTCCAAACATAGATTAAGTCACCATACGCGGCATAAACATACTCCCCGTCGGATTTTACTACATCAGCCTCATCTACTCCATCCACCTGATTGTTTGTCTCATAGCTATCCTCACTTACTTTACCAGCACTATCATCCGCGGCTACCGATGGTCGAGAAGCTGATACACTTTCAACAGAAGCTACACTATCCATCTCAGCCACGCCTCCAAAGCTAGTACCAACCGTCGCCGTTGCTTCCCCATCTACATCATCACCCCATCCCCAATTCGGTTGACTATTAGGATCACATTTAGTAAAGTTACCATAATACTCCTCTTGCCATTCCGAGGTAGCCTCTCTCATTATTAAGTTGTTTGAATAATGATTTACGGCATTCTCTATATCTTTTCGCAAATCAGAACATTTTTCATATCCGTCTGTACGCGTTATCACAAAAGAGAGGGGTAGTTAACATTTGTTAGCACATATATGATTTGCAGGTACACATTCACAAAACAATACTAACGCGGACTTTCCTGCTACCGATGGATCCATGATACGAACTTGTGCTTGTATTGGACCATTACTATCTAGGAATTGTGATTTGTATACTTGTACTGGTGGTGATGATGCACCTAAGTTGTTATCAGTTGATGATGCACCATCTTGTGTGCTTAGATCTTTTCCTTCATTACTTGTTCCTCCATCACTATTGGCACTACCATTTGACGAATCAGTACTATTATTATTGTTACTACCAATGGTAAGAGGTAGAGTAATTGCTAGTACAACAGCAACCAGTAGAAAGGAAGCGAGAGCAATCACCTTCCATTTTTTATGTGTGTAATTTTTAGAGTATGGATTTGTAGCTGTTGTGTCTGTTGTGGCGGCAGGTTGGCTCTGATTTTCAACATCACCACTGCTGATATTATCCTCGACCATCATCTAGGTTGTTGTATGAATATGCTGTTGGTATTTATGAGCATAAGTTGTTATTGTTGTTAATAGTACATGATGTGCTAAATATTTGCGTCTTGATCGGCTCAACACATGAATTGCTTAATGAGTCCCATCTGGGTCCCGGAAAATGGCTAACTTATACTTTAAGCAGCTTCCAGAAAATAAAAAAACTCAAAAAAGTGGCCGGCCATTACCATCCAGGACTAAGTCCTG
>Ga0214479_100524_pt1 | contig 21927 bp, 9 predicted proteins | sample M1_20Mar14CPVII9_5_FD_165054 | JGI IMG/M metagenome (GOLD analysis project Ga0214479, IMG submission 165054) | Marine eukaryotic communities from Monterey Bay, California, United States - M1_20Mar14CPVII9sort6BwellE14 | ecosystem: Environmental > Aquatic > Marine > Unclassified | place: USA...
TACACAAGGAGGAGAATTGTATTTTATCCAAAGATGTAGATATCAAGTATTTTAGATGATATTGAATTTCACTTGTGTTATTTGTTTGCCAAAATTATGAGATTTAGTTGGAGTCTCTAGATTGGAAGGATACTGGTATCTTTTTTTTAAAATGCGCGGTGCACCGCGCAAATTTTTAAAAACAGTATCCTAAGATACTGCCAATTATATTCAACTTTATTCAAGTAACCCTTTTGTTTGGTGCCAGGCAGTTCTTGATGCCTCATGTCCTTTTCTTCATTTTCTCTCTAGCTGCTTAAAGTAGTCTGTGGTAACATGTTGTCTTCGGCCAACAAATGCCTCTTGTGCCCTGTCTAGATGACAAACCCAGACTCTTTTTGTATGCAAACTCATATTCTTTTGAGCATGTTGACATCTACTTATGTCAGTCATGAACTGGTCATTTCCTGAGACTACCCACACCCCTTGTTATATGGTACTACAAGAATGATGTCCCCAGTGACCACCCTATTGTAGATCTTTGATGATTGATTTGGCCATTTGGATAGGGCCGGTATAGGGGGTACCCTATACGATGCCAGTATATTGAGAATGTTAGGGATTATGACTGTGATTAGTAATGTGTATTTGATATTGTATTTTTGAAGGTTCTGGCAGTTCATTACTGGCTGAAATAGAGTTTTTCCTGCCCTGTTGCACATTTTATCCTATCAGAATAGGTCTGCCATGACACCAAATATATTACAACCAATTGAGTCTATCATCAAGATAGGATACCAGTATCCTACCGCCTATACCCTATGTCTTAATGGATAGAAAAGAGCAAATTGTGGTCACTTTCCCCTTCTTTTTGTCCATTTTTTCTTTCTACATAGGAATTGGTACAGATCTGTGTACTAATTCCTCTGTAGGAAAAAAAAATGACAATTTTTGGCTGGGATATTCTATCTAACTTGTCTGAGTAAAGTCTCCGCATTTATTCAATCTATCCACCCACCTCTGCTCAGTTAAGTCTCTGGCATTAACCAAACTATATATTATTTTTACATACCGGTTGTATATAATTACATTTGCGAACATTAACACTACCCTAGAAAGCCTACATCATCTTCAAGTGCTGCCACTAAATCATCTATTGGTCAAAAGTTCTTCTCCATTTGTTCACACACCAGACATCATCACCTCCTTGCGATATTCTCCTTTATCCTGTATATTTGACAATTGATATAGTACCGTATAGTTGAAAATTAGTGCACACTTTTATTTTGAGGTAAAAATAACTCAGCGAGTTTTCAACTTCAGAGAACCTGCTTTACTTTATGACACAGCCCAAGATGAGGAGTGTGTCATAAACTGTTTTATAATTTGAAATGCATATGTTGCCGCCGAGTTATTTATGCCTCAAAGTAGAAACTGCCACTTTTTCAAAATAGAAAAGCTTCTCAAGAAGGTGATACTGGTATCCTTTGTAAGTAGGACTTAGTACAAAGAGGTATCTTTCAGAAAATTCACCTCCATTTTCTCGTAAAGTGCTATACTTTAGTGAAACATATATGGTCCATAACTTGGTCTGGATGGATGGAACCAACATTATTCTAGATCAGTTTTTCACGAGCAATCCAAATCTTCAGTCAGAATTTGCTCAAACTCATTCTAAAAAATAAAGTGTGCACCAATTTTCATCCCTACGGTACCTGTTTGATACAATCTTTGAATACACATTGAACTCTCTTGTGATCTTCTTTTGAACTGGATTCCAATATATTTTTATCTAATGCTACAAAGCAATACAAACATGATTGACCATCATTAATTATCTCTTGTGCTATGCAATTTTGATGATAGTTATCACCACAACTATATGCATGACAGCTGTAGCAATGATGCCTACTATCACCCTTGATTCTTGAGACACACAGCGACAGTTCCGTCACATGTTGATGACTTGCATACTGCACATTGCTCTTTCATTTTTGTTAATTGTTCACATACACTAGACTGTCTGGTGTTGAGCAGCACTTGCCTATGTAGCTGCGTCTGACATTGCACGACTCTTTCTACAGTTTGTGTGCATCCACGGTGTGTGAACAATAGCAGCTGGTAAGATCTATCACTACAACCAATGAAGTCTTGATAACCTTGTACATTGAACAGATCTTGATAGAACTTTTCCACTGTTGTATACTCTGTGCTGTTTGGCATGATATGTCTTGCATCGATATCATTAAGTTATTGTTGAAAATCCCCGGATCTTCCAGATCTTGACGGATCATATCCTGTGTCAAAGATGTGAAGTGTCGCATAATCATGATTCTTCCCAATCAATGAATAGCTTGCCTTGTATACAATGACATTATCCACCGCTCCATTATCAATTCATCAACAATTGTAGATACCATAAGTACATTGCTCATTTCTTTCTTCCCATGCAAGCATGGTATCCTTTTTCTTGCTCTGAAGACAATCACTAGTAAGCATCAAACATGATATACTCTCATCTGATAAAGCTGCACAAACATCAGCAGTATCTTCTTTGGCCATGACTATAATGTGTATCTTGAACGAGTGATCCTTCTAACTGATATTCAACTGCTTGATCCTTTGAACAAGAACAGATAACACTTCAGCATCACTATAACATTTGACATTAATTACAACATCGGGAATCAGATACTGATCTAACCCTCCAATGACCTTGTAGTTTCCTAGCCCGAGATAATGACAAACAAAACCCATGAGAAATATGTTAGCCGTTGCTGATAGTAAAGTGATTTTGATGTTGTGTCTTGCCAAGTTGCGTAGAGATGTCCACGAGTTTGTGTGACAGAACAGTTCGCCAAATATGTTACGGTACTCATCAATATTCTTGACCCACTGACAAAGCTGATAGTCATTATTATCCATCAAATCTTTGAAAGCATGGATTGATATGAATAGCAAGTTATTCACCAGCTGCAACATCAGATGGGAGTAACTTCTCTACACGCAAGCTTGTTCTGAGGAAATACTTTGTAGCTTGCATATGATGCATTGCAAGCAGAGCATTGTGTGGGGAGATAACAATACTCTTCAGATGATTGACACCATACATGCAACAAGCAAGCGATGCAATATGTATATGCCGCTCTTCCCCGTTCCACAACCAAACAAAACAAAGGCATGGTTGCTCTTGCCGATGCACTACTATATGCCTTCTTAGCAGCGTTGTCCAAATCCGCTCTTGAGAAGTTATGATGTGATACTTCATTTGACGGTATTGTTGTTGATGATTAACAGTCACCAAGAGCTGACCAAATGAACCAAGATGCAACTAACACATTGTTAATCTTTTTATTGCTGTCGGGGTCTGTGACAATGGTGCTGCTTGAGTATTGAGTGTTGTGAGTCTGTGAAGAGTGATTCATGAAACTGCTGTGTATCATGGGGAATGTTGACGTCTTATTCAAGTGTAATGGTGCAATGTAGTTGGTCATTTGAGCAATGAGATCTCGACACCACTTGGTACTGATGGACCGTTTCATACCCATACCTCAAAACAAACATATCACTTGCGAGATGATTTGACAGCAGATACACATCCCTAGAAATAATTCTTCAACTCAATGATGACATTGAAGATTGGTGCAATGCTCTAGGTCTGCTGCTAACTGCTTAGGTAAGGTCTTTTACCCGGACTTATCAAGATTTTTCCAACATGGGTCTGTAAAAGTATGATGGATGGACTTAGAATCATGCTAGGAGTGTTCATCATCTTGTTATGTACCTATACAATACCAAACAACCACTATTCAACAACCTAATGCTGCTGTACCCCCACTTGATGGCCAAACTCGTCTGAGAGTTGGCAGAAAATTGAGATTCTTCTTGATATCTGAGGCATGAAACCCGCCAACATATGTGGCTGTAAAAGTATGATAGAGGGACCTGCACACATGCTAGGAGCGTTTATTGCCCTTTTATGCACCTATACAATGTCAAACAAGCACTATAGTAGCAAGCCTACATCTCTGAGGTACTACTTGATTGGCCAAACATTGCCTAAAAGTCGGCAGGAAATCTGAAATCGGGATTATCTGACGGAACTCAGTGCTCAAAGGAATATGCTACAAGTTTTTAATGATCAATGACTAGACGGCAACTGATCATTTGAATCATCAGGGGGGCCCGACTCTGCACAAAGCACTAGCTGGAACTTTTTTATAAAGTTCTGAAAGATAAAAGAAATTTCAATCCAAATATCAATCATATTCATTTGTTGGCGGAATCATCAGTAATCACTCTATTGTAAATAAATAGGTATAGATTTAAGCACATTCTTATTATCATTGTTATAATAAATACATAATATCAGGGTCTATCAGTATCATGCACTCCGGTTGATACAGTAAACAACACACAACACATCTAACACTATACAAAATCAACATTATGTCAACTAATACAAACGAAGTAGTAAGTAGCAAGCGTAGAAGAACTGCTGCTAGTACAATCATGCGTATTAATGATTTACCTGATGGTATATTAACGAATGTAGCTACATATTTAGCAACACCATCGGTTGTTTTATTTGCAATAGCAATACAACAAGACGGTGCATCATCGTCCAATTCACAAACGAGCAAAGCAATTATGTCCGCCACTACATCAAACGGCGGTGAACAGCAGCAATTAAATATATTAGATTTTGGTGATATCGAGAAAAGTTTAGCTGCAAAGTTAACAGACGATCATATCACTACAATCCTGACACGCATCGATTCATCAAACAATTTAAAGACATTAAAGTTGGCTGGTTGTGTAAACATTACAGGTAGTTGTTTACAGGTTATACAATCATCAGCTGTATTAGAATTATTAGATTTAAGTTTAGTGGGGAAACACGAGAGTCCAATACTTGATACAGAACCTTTGTTATCCGAATCTATCGTTATTCCTATACTCGATAGTATAAGGGGTAGAAGGAAATTAAAGTTGTTACATCTCCCCAAAACTTTCCGAACGAATCAATCCACAGCGGTAGAGCAGTTTTTAGAAAGATACAATCAATATCTTTCATCATTCGAATACAAATGTTCAAAATGTGAAACTATCTGTGATGAAACTGGATTTGAAAGGTGGATTGTTCAAGGGCACGAGGATGAGAATTATGAAGGGAATCAGAACTATACTTGCTCGGGGTGTTTATCACATTTCTGTTTTAATGACTGTGTTGATGATTATGGAGAAGAATATATATTTTGGTGTGAAAAATGTGAAAATCATTATTGCAAAGATTGTTCGACTAGTAATGAATGTGAAAGTTGTGGTAAATGTTTCTGCCACAATTGTGATGCATTGGAGAAAGTATGTGACAGCGGAGATTGCGAGGCAAATATGTGTAGTGATTGTGTCGAAGAACTTACATGTAGGTACTGCAATCAAACAAGATGCAGGGATTGTATAAGAACCTATGAATGTGATAGAGATGGCTGTAACAAAGCCATCTGTGGCGATTGTGTTGAGAGTAAGGGGGAGGGAGGGGAATGTAACAAATGCCTTTGCGAGTTCTGTAGTTCTGACTGTCGGTACTTGAAATGTAGTGAAGATTGGGAATGTGCGTGCCCTCCTTGCATCAAGGAAAGTGCTATTAGCTTCCGCGGCAAATACCAAGAGAGTCAAAAAGAGATCGAGGAGCTGTCTCAGGGTATGGAGGATTTGTATAAGAAGTACATGAACATAGAAAAGGAGAATGAGAGGGAGAAGAGAGACTAACTTCTTTCAAAGGTGGCCAATCAAAGATCGGGGCGAACATGCGAATATAGTACTAAGTTATAGCATATAGTAAGTAGAAGAGTAGATGTATATCCAGAATTAGTATAGACTAGTGTCTGAATGGTTAAGAGAGATAACTTCTTGCTCATCTGGCCGCAGTATGCATCTCGTGTATTGGAGGTTACTACTAAAGCACGTAACATCTGCCATATATAAATCGGTTATACATAATACATTTGATTGTTGAGGTTCGGTATTCGTCAGTCGTATGCCCATATCACAAATCATAACTAACCAATCGGCATTAATTCAGTTGTATCCTCATACTCATATCTGATCATATCAACTCCTCCTCTTTGACATCCTCGCTTGTACATTTGCCACAGCTTAATGGACAACCATGGGCAATAAGTACATTACTATATGAATCATCTCCGTATAAGTCATCGTATTCACATCGTTTTGACACAAACCCTGAACCACAATATCGAGGATTATCATTTGCAATTGTATACCAATTCGTATCTTTGCATTTCAATAACTGTAACCCCACACGAGTTGCAAACTCGACCCCTTCATAAGACAAGGATGACTCATCATCGATTGATGGAACATTCCAAGTCCAAGCTCCTCCCGTTCCCAATACTCGTCTCATCCATTCTTCTGCTTGCTTCTCTGTCCAAACAACATCATCACCACTATTCCATCTCTCGAACATTGCTAGCCAAAATGACAAACGATCAAACAAACGAATAAGATTGTATATAATATGATAGGAGGGGTATATGATCAACTTACGCATGTACATGTGCCCCAGACTGGGTTTACCGTCAACGTATAAGTAACCATTATCACCCGCTTCGATCTGTTGCACCATATTTAAGTTTTCTGTGGAGTTGGCAGGATGTTTTCTCACGGGCTGTCGAATATGTAAGATATGCATATGATATGTACAAGTACAAAAGGTTGTAATATAACTTACTGTAGGATGACCCTATTGAATAAGAAAAGAGGATGATAGAGATATTTGCAGAAGACATTAGTTAGTTGTACCATGGACATTGTTTATGTCAAAAGTGTATAAGATGTGTCAATAAAACATACTTACCGAAGTAAAGTCCTCGTAGTCTGGGTTATCATTTGCTGCACTTGGTAGTTTGCCTCGGTTAAATGCCAATGCAACCTTTGGATTTGCCTCGGTGCAAATATCATGTATTAGTCTCATGTGACCATAAGAAGCGTGATCGAACCACCAGCCGTCAATCTTCGTACCATAACGATTGGCAAACTCTCTAACGATTACATCCGCATACGCCCTCTTGTAACTAAGTAAAGATGTGGTACCATATCTTCTCCTAACATACCCCTTCCATCTATCAATGGATGGAGATCGATCTGTTTGTTCATTATAATCATATGCTTTGGCTTTGCCGTGTTTTAACTTTGCTGGTCTAATGATACGATTGTGAGTGAGTTAGTTGTTGGATTCATAGGAGGAGTACGATACACAAGATGTGCACATATCATATGCACATAATATCAAACACCATACACAACACTAACACACTCACCCCTCTGTTGCCATATAGGCAAGTACTTTGTAGCCCTCCTTTTGAAATGCCTCAGCCAACTCCCCAAAGAGATCACGAACGGGACAACAACGAGGATTTAATTCCGATAATATACTATGTGGTGCTATATATCTACTACCATTGGCACCCTCCGATAGACCAAACAACACATATGTAACTCCGGGTATAGATTTGACTTGTTCAACTAACTTTGTAACATTATAATTTCTAATTTGTTTTGTATCACCTGCTTTAATACGCCAACTTATACCCCATTTACCACTCATCCAATGTGCCGGTGGTAAGTTTAATTTAAGTAATGGTAATTCATATACAAATGGACTCTCGGTTGGAGTATTGGTATCTTCAATCGATGATGGAGGTATAGAGGGTAAAGATGTTGGTTCGTATGTAATATCCGAAAAGGTTGGTACAAATGTTGGCATATCTGTGGTGGATGTTTTGGAAGGCGTTATTGATGGTGCAGCTGATGCATTATTGTTCATATTAGACGAACCAAGAGTAGCGGTATTATCACTCGATGAGTTGTTGTTTCTACCCAACAGTATACCCAATGTAGTTGCCACGGCAGCAAGAAGAACCAGTAATGCCGGAAGAAGTATATATCTTCTTCTTCTCTGCTGTGCTCTTCCATTGTTATTGTGTTGTATTACTTCTTCCTCAATATCTATTAGTACTGGACTTTGCTGATGAGGTTGCATATCTTCATTCTCAAACTCATCTGTGGCTGTTATTATTGCTAGTTGTTCATCTGCTACTTCTGTTAGTACGTCGTTCTCATGTTCTTGTGTTAGATTATTAAACGTGCCATAATTACTACTTCCCAAAACTTCTTGTTCATCTATTTCTTTTGACGATGCACCGTCTATCCTATCGACATTGGTATCATCCATTGTTATTATCGGTAGAGGAGATTCTATGTTAGTAGAAGAAGGAGTAGCTAACCTTGTTTGTTGTTTCATTATTATCTGCATATCCAATCGTTGTTCATCATTATTGTCATTTGCTAATATTATGCAACTCTCATTATTATCTACTGCTCTTATTGCAGTGATGAATGACACCGCCTTATTTACTCTATGCATCAACTGTTTAATTCTCCTTCTACAACAACTACTTCTAACAATACATACTGTTGCATACAGTAGAAGCCAAGCATACAACTAGAGCTCCTACCCAAACTCCCTAACGGCACTATAATAAGAGCTCTATGTCATAGAAAGATAGAAACTTGCAAAGTCAGAGAGCAAGTTTCATTTTCAAGTTTTTATTTTGTTACTTGAGATACGGATAACTTTGAGAGATGGCAAACACGGCTTTACCAATATACAGTTAGCTGAGCATTTCTTATTTACTTACGGCCACCTGCTTACGCCTTATCACTTTGTTAATTAGTTTTTTACACGCTATCATCGGTAAATAATCAGCAAGCCGCCATAACATTCCGAGGCTATTTAACATGTCGAAACTTGAAAGAAACTTACAAAGTTGGATTTTGTTATCTCTTATCTCATAAAAGCTTCATATGCATGTTTATCGAAACTGAGATGCGGCGGCTTTTAGTACATATCGTAGTATACAGTTAGTTGAGCACTCCTTGTTTACCTATGCCTTATTGATTTGTTAATTAGTTATTAGTGTATCATTACTATCGTCAACGAGATAGTAATACATAAAAAAGTAGAGAGAAACCATCTTTATAATTTTACTTGCAACTGCCTCAATACTCTACTTAGTGCAACAATAACAACAACGCTGTGGGTATATATCCATTTACGTAGTATTATCATTACATATTAACGCGTCTTTTAGTGAACAATATATTATTAGCTTTCTATTGATAGCAGAGTAGTATATAAAATGAGCAACGAAAAAGACGATGGTGTATGTGAAAACAAATTATGTATCGACCTCGATATTAAGTGTGATATTGGTAACGGTTTGGCACAAGGTATAGATTCAATCAATGTCAATAATAATAACAGTACCATTAGTGTATCAGCATGTGCAAATTGTGGCAAGGGCGAGGAAGAGAGTCATAAACTCAAATCATGTACGGCATGTAAATTGGTGAAATATTGCAGTAGAGATTGTCAAATTGCTCACCGTCCACAGCATAAGAAAGAATGTAGAAGACGAGCTGCCGAATTATACGATGAAAAGTTATTCAAGCAACCTCCGCCAAAGGATGATTGTCCGATTTGTTTTATACGTCTACCTTCACTGGATTCTACAGGTTGGAGATATATGACATGTTGTGGAAAAGTTATATGCAGTGGATGCTGTTATGCACCTGTTTATGATAACAAAGGCAATGAAGTTTATGAAATGAAGTGTGCCTTTTGCAGAACATCGTATCCTACTTCAGATGAAGAGGCAGTTGAAAGGCTGAACAAAAGAATGGAGATTAATGATGCCATTGCAATTCACGATGTAGGAAGTTACTATCGAGATGGGAGAAACGGATTGCCACAAGATCATGCCAAAGCGTGCGAACTTTGGCATCAGGCAGTTGAATTGGGATTTACAGAAGGTTATACTAATATTGGTTTTGCTCACAACAATGGAGAAGGTGTTGAGGTCGACAAAAAGAAGGCGATGCATTATTGGGAACTAGCCGCTATTGGAGGAGATGTTTACTCGAGGCATAATCTAGGTAAGACGATTTGAATGCAGGAAATTATGACAGAGCCCTGAAACATTACATGATTGCAGTTAGAGATGGATATTCTGATTCTTTAGAGCAGATTAAACGCCTTTATTCACATGGACACGCAACAAAAGATGACTATATGGAAGCATTGCAATCCTATCAAGCATACTTGGATGAGATTAAAAGTGACCAGAGGGACAAAGCTGCTGCAGCGGGCGTCAATAATCGTTACTATTAGTATACTAGTGGCTAAAAATAAGAAGGGATAGGTTGCAATATCGGTGTACAATTAAAAATAAGATATGAGGATCGACTACTGATTGGACACGTAAGCAATCGTTTAGTCTGTTTGGTTATTTAGCTCTTATATGATACTTAGTATTCGTTACTTTAGTGATATCTGGGGTACTGTCCATCACATATAAGTAACAATCAATCTACTACTTACACTTACAATCTCATCAAGAGTCTCCTAAGATTATTTTGTAGATAAAGAGTTTACTTGTAAAGAGACTTGTATTTGATTTGTTTACCTATTCCTAACCCGATCTATTTATATTTATGTCTATTCCCTAAATGGTGCTGTTAATATATTAGTTCCTAATAGTATCGATACATCTCACTGGCTGCTGCGGCTTTATCCCTCTGAGAACTCTTTATCTCCGACAAGTATGATTGATATGCACGTAATGCTTTTGCATAGTCATCTTTTGTTGCATCACCATTAGTGTATAATTCTTTGATTCGTGTTAATGAATTAGAATGGCCACTTCTAACCGCAATCATCCAATGTTTCAATGCTCTATCTACATTACCTTCATCTCTCTCCATACAGCCAACATTGTGCCTTGCCTGAGAATCGCCGCCCCTAATAGCTGCTATTTCATAATAATGCCTTGCCTTCTCCTCATCCAATTCTACACCTATACCAAGATCATAATGATAACCAATACTATTGTATGCTTTTGCAAAACCCAGTGCTGCTGCCCGATGCCAAAGTTCTAATGCCTTATTATAATCTTGTGGATATCCATTTCTCCCATCTCGATAGTAATTACCTATATTGAACATTGCAATGGGATCATCCTTCTCCACCCGTTTCTTTAACCTTTTATTTGCTTCCTCATTTGTTTTAGGATGTGGAGTTCTACAAAAAGGACACTTTTCATTATCAACTGCATTGCCTCGGTCATCATATACAGGTGCATGAATACATCCACTGCAAATCATCTTCCCACAGCAATTATAGTATCGCTTCCCAGTATCAAGAGTTGGCAAAAGTAAAAAGCAAATTGGACAATCTCCATGATGTGGCGGTGGTTGCTTAAACAGTTCTTCGTCACTAATCTTCTTCTCGACATTAAGTTTACAATCATCGAGATCCTCACATAAGTCATTCAATTTTGAGTCGGATGTGCTCATCTTTGATACTCTTTTGCGTCTTCGTTGTGGTATAACTTTCTTACTACTAACTTATATGACTTTCAACCAACCCTTAGTTGTGTTTAGAAGTATTGTCAGTGTAGAATTTTCTTTCAACTGATATTGATCTTTTGTTTTACTGGTGAGATATTGGCAGTCACTCTTTGCCCTACCGCCAACGATACATATATGTATCAACTGTTTAATTCTCGTTCTACTACAAACTACTTCTAACAACTGCTACTTTATATTAAAGATGTACTAATAGTGATGAAACTTGCAAAGTGGATTTTATTTCTTATAAAAGCTTCAAAGAGAAGATGAATTGAGGCGGCGGCAGGCGTCGATATACAGCTAGTTGAGCACTCCTTGTTTACTTACGGCAACCTACTTACACCTTATCATCATCATCATCAAATTTGTTAATTAGTTATTATCAGTGTATCATTACGAGATAACAATACACAAAAAAAGTAGAGAGAAACCATCTTTATAATTTTATTGCAACTGCTCAGAACAGCAAGAAGTATACTCTATTGCAAACACAGCTGTGGGTATATATCCATTGGCGCAGTTTTATCAATATATACATTCGCTAATATATTAACGGTATTATTAGCTTTTTATTGATAGCAGAGTAGTATAAAATAAAATGAGCAACAAAGAAAAAGAAGATGGTTTATGTGAAAACAAATTATGTATCGACCTCGATTCTCAGTGTGGTATTGGTAGCAGTTTGACACAAGGAATTGGATCGATTAGTATTAATAATAACACAGATAATATATCAGTATGTGCAAATTGTGGTAAGGAGGGTAGTGATAATGATATGAACGTATGCAACAAATGCAACTTAGTAAAGTATTGTAATGCCGCATGTAAAAAGAAACATAGATCAAAGCATAAGAAACAATGTGAGAGACGGGTAGCTGAATTACATGATGAGGAACTATTCAAAGAGCCACCGTCACAATACGGAGATTGTCCAATATGTTTCCTAAGGATACCCTCACTTCCAAATGGAAGGAAATATTATGAATGTTGTGGAAAAGAGATATGCTGTGGATGCGTTTATGCGCCTGTTTATGATAACCAAGGCAATAAAATTGCCAAGAAAACTTGTCCATTTTGTAGACTCCCGAAGCCTACTTCAGATTTGGAGTCATTTGAACGGGCAATGAAACTTACAGAAAAAGATAATGCTATAGCAATTCACAATCTAGGTTGGGACTATCGAGATGGAACAGTGATTGATGGGAAGTACGGTTTACCACAAAATCATAGCAAGGCATTAGAATTATGGCATCGTGCAGGTGAGCTCGGTAGTGTCGAAGCATATTGTGATATTGGTAGTGCTTATCATCTTGGTGAAATAGTAGAAGTTGATGAGAAGAAGGCGAGGCATTATTACGAATTAGCAGCGATGGGAGGGAATGCACAATCAAGGCACAATTTAGGTATACTTGAAAGGGACGAAGGCATTATGGATAGAGCATTGAAACATTTCATGATTGCAGTAAGAGGTGGTTATACTGACTCTTTAAAACAGATCCAAAACTTATACACAAATGGACACGCAACAAAAGAAGATTACACAAAAGCATTACAATCATCAAGCATACCTAAGCGAGATCAAGAGTAAGCAGAGGGATGAAGCTGCCGCCGCAGATGCTGATGATCGTTACTATTAGTAGTATTGATGATTAAGAGGGATATATGTCATGGTAGATACAGGTATCTGACGAGGCATAAAAAGATGAAGTACGAGTAGTGAGGGGTACTGGACACATTCAGCAAGCAATCGTTTTATCCATCGGTTATTTAGATCACATATGATACTTAACTAACAAGTAATACTCCTACTATCTCATCTAGAGTCTTCTGTATCCTCTTGTATTGTGTATCCTTCAGTCTTAGTCTTGTCCGTCTTAGGGTTTAGTCTGGTTTAGTACTCTCCGTCTTCTTAATCCAACAACAAAGAAAGAGTAGTATTAGAAAGGTTTGATGAGATAGAAAGTTAAGTAACAATAGAGGCATATGCGGCTTATCCCCTCCGACTTTTTGATATGGGCATGGGGAGTTAGAGACAGGTAATGTCTCGCCGTGCCAATTAGCTGAGGTATGCAGAGTGGTATATTCGTGTGGGTTACACGGATAGGCATTACATAAAAAAAGTCATGAGATTCCCCAAATCTTATCTTTTAATTTTAGTACTTGTACATTAACCCTCGATCCCTTTCATTATTGCAATGAAACATCTCCTCCTCCACTTCTAATCAATCCCAACACATTCTTCTATACCCCATAATATCCCCCGATACGTATACCTTATCCCCCGATATACGTATACTCTAGCGTAATGTTAATATGTTTACTCCTTCTTGGGAGGTAACTTCTTAATAATACCAATAGCACAAGTCTTACCCTCCGTCCTTAAGGTAAACCGTCCCAAGAATGGATAATCCTCAAATGTTTCACACGGCACAGTCCTTTCTAAATCAATCATACAAATAACTGTCATACCAACATTGGCAAATGCCGCACCCTTAACTGTCTTACCCTTACGATCGGTAGTTTCAAATATCTTGGTGACTGTTGCCTCCTCCTCGGCACAATGGGCATGGAATACTGCTTGGAAACCGGCAGTTAGAATCTTGGCCTGTTCGGGTAAATCCATAATCATAATTTGAACAATTAATTTTGATACCGACCGACATGGCGGATCGGTACAGATGACAAATCCCTTCTGTACATCCTCCATACCCGCCCCGTTAACTTTCACTAATACGTTTTCTCCCGGCCGTGCCGATTTTAATGGTGTCTCCTCAGCCCACAATCCATCAATCTTGTAGGTCTGCCGTGTAGGCATCATGGTAATCTTCATCCCGGGACGGATTGTACCACTTTCCACCTTTCCCATGGCAATAGTACCTCTATCGGTATATCGATCTAATACCGGGATACGTACCGGTGCATTAGAATCACGTCCTGTCAATTTCAAACTATCGAGTAATGACATTAATGTAGGTTGATTTGTATTATTCTCACCAGCCTTCCACATTGGTCCCCACCAATCACATTCGGAAGATTTCACCTCATCCTTAACATTGGCGCCATTTAATCCCGAGATTGGTAAGAACTTTACCTCCTTTTTAACTTTAAATCCACATCCTTTTAAAAAGGGACGTAATTTAGATAAACATTCATCATACCGTTCTTTGGACCATTGAACTGTCGGTTCATCCATTTTATTAATAACAACTACTAAATAACTAACACCCAATGTCTTGGCTAATAGGGCGTGTTCACGTGTTTGTCCACCCTTATCAAATCCTGATTCAAATTCACCTTTACGTGCACTAATTACCAATACACCCACATCTGCCTGAGAGGCACCCATGATCATGTTTGGTACATAATTCTTATGTCCAGGCGCGTCTAATATTGAATAACGATGTGAATCAGTTTCAAATGTCGCCCGGCCAACCTCGACTGTCTTGCCTTTGGCACGTTCTTCTTCGTTAGTGTCCATGATGAAGGCTAGGAACCATGATTCACGATTACGTTCTTTAGCCTCGGCTTCATACTTTTCAATTGTACGTTTATCAACATTATCAGTTAGGTATAAAATGTTACCTGATAATGTTGATTTGCCCGCATCGACATGACCGATGAATACTAAATTTAAATGTTCACGTGGATCACCTTCAACGGCGTCTACTACCATTTCTGATGACTGTTTTTGTTGTTTCTTTGTTGGTGGTGATGGTTTGGGTGGAGATGGTTTGGGTGGCGAGGAATCAATTTTCATATCATCAACTTTATTTGCCAATTCGTCAGCGGCCTCAGCGGCGGGCGTATCGTCGTCTCCTTGCTTATCCCAATCATCGTCTTCTTCGTCCATTGGATTATCGCTCATTGTTGCAATTAATGCCTCGACTATAGTATTGTTATATATGTTGTGGGGTAGGGGTAGATAGTATAGAATGATGAGCATGTGATGTGAGCAAAATTGTAAAATCTCTAAAAAACAATACAATACACAAAACTCACCCTCTGGATATTGAGTTAAGGAATCAGGATTATTAATTAACTTAGTAGCTCTATCACGATCACCATTACATATTTTAGTTAATACCAATTGCCATAATGGATCTGATTCGTCAATATCAGAAGATGACGATTGAGTGGATGGTGGTGGAGGTTGTGTTGGTGGCGACGCGGAGGATGGTGTAAATTCGGAAGCGGAAGCTGATGGCTTCCATTCACCTGCTGATGGATTCATTATTGTTTGTATTGTTTATTATTAGATTATGGCGTATTAGAGTTTATAGGCACCGTCATTTATTTGTGTTTTGCATTAATGATTAATGAGTGGAAGGCGGAAGGCATGCTTACATGTGGAATAAAAAAATGAAAATGACAAATGTATCGTTCAAAAACTGATTCGAGATAGTTGCAACTCAATAGCTGATCAAGAGACACGGCACCTCTCACGCATTGATATCGACATCCGATATACATTAACACGCTCCAATATATCCTTATGAAGTACTAGACGGTATAGATTGAACTTTCTACACAAGATATACAACACAACATACAAAAAAAGTATAAGAAAGTTTGGGATAAAATTTTAATTTTGTGCATATGATATGCACAAAAAGTATATCAATAACACATATATTGATACACAATAAACCTTGCAATCAATACACATTTCAATCGAAATAGTAGCACTACTTTTCAGCTATTTTATACGATATATATTGTCGTACTCGGAGATACACAAACTTACCTTAGACTTGTAGATTCCGAGAAGATAAAGAGAGATAGGTGCACCGTGCTCGCGATATACATATAAGATTTACAACACAATACAATACATATTGTAGATTATCGGTAGTACTTTACAACTGAATCCTACGGTTGTATTACATCATCGTACCTGGTACGTACAATCAATACTGAGAGACATTAGCTGAGATATAACTTGAGCAGTACCATATTGACATTGAAAGTTCAATTATCGATATTGATATGGTATCATCGTCTAAGAAGAAACGAGGGCAGCAGCGTAAGGCCGCAAAATCTCAAGTAGAAGCTAAGAATCTTGGTATCATTTACTGTCCATCAGGTTGTACTTATATCAATAAGAGTGAGCAAAGTAAATGTAATATGTTGGTAAAGTGTGGTGACGATAAGGCCACAGATGCATTAACAATTCTATCTAATACTCCCTTAGAGGTACATCAAGTTGATGGTAGTATATTAGCTTTTGATAACGTTTCATTATGCGATGTACTTCCATCGGTACTCGATTTTTTAAAGCGATGTGAAGACGAGACATTTGATCAAGTAACGGACAGTATTGGTGGAGATTTAAAGTCTCCCTTGTCATGGATAAAAGTATTGGCAAGGGCGGATATGGATTGCAGTTTACAAATTGCCGAGAATATTGGTCCATTAGTTAGTTGCATGACTGCAGATACGGAGCGTTTATTCTTCAAAAGAAATAAATATTGGAAGGAGGGGATCATGGCGTTTGTCGAGTTAATTTACAATCTGTTACGTAGCAATATGGGGAATTACGAGAACGAAGAGAAGAATCATATTATTGAAACTCTTTTAAAGTACGACGGCTTGCTCACATCTATCGTACAATGGGGATATTGGGACGCCGAGCATCGTCCTGATATTATTGATGAATTAGTTAACGATGAATGTGAAACCATTGTTGGACTGGGAAGAGATGTATCAACATGTTTGGTGGCTGATGCGATTCAAAATAAAGGCAATAGTAACATCCTTTCAAATGAATTCAAGAGCCGGATACAAGCTGTTGGCATGACTCCAATTGTGAGCAAATTATACGATCCCAACTGTATGATATCGTTTACGGCTGGATTAGTGCATCAAGGAAAGGCTGGAACTGAAGCTAGCATTGCCTTTACCATTCTTCGATTCCTTGTCACAGAGGCAGACTGTGTAGACAAAGATATTATCTCGGAAGTGATTGATATCGGTCTCAAGTATACGGATGATTATAAAAGTGCTTTAAATGTGGCCATCACATCATATTCAATGATACTGGAAGACTCCCGTATGGACAAAGGCTACCCGAGCGACACCCGCACTGCGTTTGCTGTTCGTTCTGGGCTGATTGAGATGTGTTTGAACTTCATTGTGCGTTACGAGAGTCAAATATCATTAAGCGATGGTTGTGCATCTATGTTCTCTAAGACTATAGCAACGATGATATTAGCTGTGCATTCGATATCATTACACCAGAAAACTGCAAAGGCCATACGAAGCAAAAAGGCAGTCATTGAGGAGAGGTTAATAGAATTGGAACAAAATCCGAATATTAGTGACGTCAGATGCATGAAGCTATTAGGTATGGTTAGATCAATTCTTGCCCTGAATGGTTCATATTGCTGTCGATGCAACAAATCGCTTAGCAGAACAGAGGTACAGCTATGTAATGGCTGTGGTTGTATGGCGTATTGTTCAAGGGCATGCCAGAAGGAAGACTGGTTGAACGGTCATAGTCTTACCTGCAACAAGCCACCAATTGACAAGCAACTGGGATTATTCCAAGGCAGAGCGTGGTTAGAAACAGTACCTGATTGTCCACAGACAGTTGCCAAACTGGAGGAGCTTGAGACAAACTTGGCAATGATACAGCTCAAATTATTCCTTGACAACTCAGAGGCAATCCTGAGCCAAGCAGGCAAGCTGGATCTTCCTTTGTGTGATTGTGTGGTAGCATTTAACTGCTGCCGACAATGTCCTCATACAATTACTGTCAAGAAGTATACTGAATACTACGGTGAAGAACTGGATGATTTCGAATGCAGTAGATCAAGAGAGAATATCATGTGTGTATATTATGCACGTTTTTACAATGGGGAATCAGAGGAAGATAAAGGGCAGGATCCAAACCTTGCCGTACAGAGATTGTTTCCACACGCTTGGCTAATATTGAAACAAAGTAAAGAATGATCCCATGAGTGGCATACAGAGCTATCAAATGTTGCAGTGTTCAATGTTTCACATAAACATAAAGCCATTTACTCGTCAATGTACTTCTCATGTACATATGATATGCACAAGTAACAATACATACATTCACATGTTAAGCTTATACTTTATAATTATAATTATAATCCAATCTAGTCGCTAGTTTGGGTAATGTATCGTCTGATGATCGATAACTGAATACAATACCTAATCCAACCTATCGATCCAATTATACTACACTACTTATGCAGCGCAGTTAATTTGTCTACTGCTTATCCACAAATTGAAGATAAGAGAGTTGAAGTAAACATGACGGCATGCAATAAAGTCAGCTGTACATAAAAAAAAGATATTGTATCCTTTTTGAGAGTGAGTGATGATGTGATGTATCGATTAGTCAAACGGTTGCAGCGGCTTTATATAGACGGCATGGCAATAAAGTAGCAGTCCTTAGAATCATTAATACCACCCCCTACGGTTGATGGTGTCGTAGGTAGTTGATTGTATCAGGTAGGATACGGTATACATGAAATGAGTGTACCATCTAAGTGTACTTCGGGTGTACCAGTACACTCAATCTCAAATCTTAGTCTATATTAAAATGAAGTAGTAGAATGATCTATTACTGATATTGCTGACTTGTATTGGTTATATGCAATGTTGTTACCTCCACTCTGTTCTAACATCATGCGTTATGATTTTGTTGTTAGGGTATCCTTTTGGTACACTCAAACTAGTCATCATTACTCCGCCGCTAAATCGAGTACTACTGCGGTTCAAAGCACAGTATAGTTGCAATCGATATGTATTGCAATATTTGTGCAAGTTTCAGCAGCGAAAATGATGCAGAAGAGAGCTACAACATACCTCTTAACACACGAAGATTTTCAACTTTGAGATTTCGGTATCCTCTGGTACACTCAAACAGATATCATTACTTCGCCGTTATATCGAGTACTACTACCGTTTCAAGGACAGTATAGTCATCAGTGATGTGTATGCCGCTAATCCTGTAAGTTACAGCGTTGAAATAGATGTACAAGAGATGCTACAACATATCCAATTTCATCTATTCTAATTTGAATGACGGTATCTTTTGGTACACTCAACAAGATATCATTACTCTGCCGCTATATCGTCTATTCATGTGCTTTCAAGTACAGGATAGTCGTAAGTGATACCAACCACAACTCTCACATAACCGGTAGCATCCAAAACACCGTACAAGCGACGATGGACTAGATATCATATCAACTATGAGATATCGGAAAAGTTGGTTTCTCACGAGCAAAAGTTTGCAATCAAAATGGTATATATCAGTGGCTATCTCGGCTATCCATACCGTTTCAAGTACAGGAAAGTCATTGGTGGTATCACTGGTGAATATCCTGTAACCGGTAGCATCCAAAACGCCGTACAAGCGACGATAGAGCATATCTCATATCGTCTATGAGTTCGCAGGTTTCAGATTTCAAATCTCCGACAGCAAAAGTTAGCAATCAAAATGGTATATCTTTGCTTCTAGAACGGCTATCCATACCATTTCAAGTATAGAATAGTCGCCGGTCATACTAATTACAACTTTTCTGTAGTTAGTAGCGCCCAAAATACCGCACAAGCGACGGAAGAGTATATCTTATATCGCTAACATTAATTTACAATTCATCCAATTATTCAAATTCAATCATTATCTTCTCCACTCGCTTCTCCACTTTCACTACCACTCTCTTCTTCACTATCACTATTTTTGTTTGTTTTCATCTCATCTTCTTTAGAACTGTCATCGTCATTATCACTATCAATCTCTTCCCGTAACCTTTTATTTGCACTTTCAGTTCCAGCTGCAAGTGCAGCCACAGCCATAACCTCGGGGTAAGTCCGCAAGAACTCATCGTTATTCTTCTCTTTATCTGCTCTTGTTGCCTCGTCCCAGTTATCCAATTTACCAAGAATCATATTCACATTCTCCAAAGTTGTCCAAACTCCTGTTGGTGGAGCATTGGGATGCACACTATCTACGATCCTGAATCTACCACTGCCACGGTTGGCGGATATGTCACTAAACTGGGCCGTGGTTGTTATATCATAATACTCATCGGTTTCATAGTATGGTTCTTCAATCTCAACAATGGTTGCTATTGAATTCTGCAGTTCGTTGTAGCCCCTGTACTCTATCCTATCTCCCACACGAAGCTTGACAATAACATCTTCTAGTTCTTTCTCATACATTTCTTCTACATCGTCGTCGTCGTATCGAATGAGATATGGTCTGATGATTGATCCATCAACCATCAATTCTCTTTCTACTTTTCCTCTATACCATGTTGACTTACCAGGTATTTCTTTCTTCTTCTCATCCAAATCGGGAAAGTTCTTACACACGTGTATACCCTCGTCATATTTTGCTATAATAAGCGCCTTCTTCTTCTTAACGGCAGTGGCAGCGCTGTCATCAACACTTTTATCATCCTTTGCGGCTGGTATAGACGAGGCTTCTTTCTCATCAGAAGTAGCAGTTGATTTCTCCTCCAACTCATCTTCAGATGATGATGAACTAAGTTCTTCACCAAACAGCTCCGCCATTATATCCTTCTTAACATTCTCCGAGTATAGAGACGCTTCAACTGCCAACTTGAGCTCTTCAGTTTTAGATTTCAGTGTACGGTTTGCACACTTGAGATGCAAATGCTCTATTTTCTTCGTCTTCAACTCAGTGCTACCATCGTCATCATCCGTCATATCATCCTCGTCTTGACGGATTGTAACACATGCATTACTTCCAATTCCAAAAATGTCATTACCGCATGAGGCACATAATCTTGAAGACTCACTCATACTGTCCCTGATCGGACCAATGCTAATACCAATTGGAAAGCTAATGTCAAGTCGGCATGCATCTGTTGTCCTCTCAAGCACATACCACAGCTTCTTTGCTGCCCAACCTTTACCAAACTTTCCGTCGGCATTCAAATATCTCATTAAGTTCCTGTTCGCCGATGCTTTGCCAAATCCGCATCCATCATACATAAGGTATCTATCATGGACAACGCAGACAGATCGATAATGACTACCATTGAATAATAATGCACCTCCCAACATGTAACGGTGTTCGTTTATCTCAAGCTCGTGCTCAAACTGCAATGAACTTGTTATATAATCCTTTTCGTGTGAGTATAACACAAGTTCTAGTATCGCCGGAGGATTCACCAAGTTTGACCGCTTCATTCTGTTCCCTTTACATCCATGTTCTCTCCCATATATTGTGATTTCACTTCCACAGCTGACGTTAGAGCTGATGTTTCCTTTCTTATCCCTCATTCCAAACGAATTGAATTCGGCAGTGAAGAATGCTTGTAGACTATCATACCGACTTGCATAACCGTTCACAGTCAAATGACTATCTTGTCTTGCCATAGTAGCCAATTCAGTTTCTTCTGAGTAAGAGGAGTTGTAGGGGCAGCTATCGTTAAGAATAGTTTTCTTGCT
>Ga0214479_100525_pt1 | contig 21917 bp, 23 predicted proteins | sample M1_20Mar14CPVII9_5_FD_165054 | JGI IMG/M metagenome (GOLD analysis project Ga0214479, IMG submission 165054) | Marine eukaryotic communities from Monterey Bay, California, United States - M1_20Mar14CPVII9sort6BwellE14 | ecosystem: Environmental > Aquatic > Marine > Unclassified | place: USA...
GGCCAAACTTGCCCAAGAGATGGCAGAAAATCAAGATCTGAGGCATGAAACCCGCCAACATGGGGCTGTAAAAGTATGATGGAGGGCTCTACCAATCATGCTGGGAGTGTTCATCACTTTGTTATACACCCATGCAATGCCAAACATCTACTATTGTAGCACCTGCATGCTCCTATACCCATTTTAGGTGCACACTACTGCATATGAGTGGCAACGTGTGTATGAGTATTGTCACCGCCATCCTTTGTTAGTTTCTAATGTTATTAAGCAACTTTGTTGTTAAACATATCATATTTGTTTATACGCTTTTACCTTATTGTCTAAACTTGACTACCATACGGAAAAGTCGAGATACTTGTTTGGTATCTTCTCTAAGAAGCCTTTCTTGATTGTATCTAAACACTTCGCAAACTGGAATACTTTCCTATTATCTCTGCCATATACAATTGACATGATATCTACAGACTCTGATATTTGTTCGACCCCTCTTTCCTTGTTACCAAGCTCTAACTCAAGATTTCCACTTTTGATTAATAGAGTAGCCAAAAGCATATCATTCTCTTTAGCCTGTCCTCTGGTTAAACTAATACATTCCTCGTACCGCTCCATTGCAACACTTTTATCACCCACAAGATATGCATGCTTTGCCAATGATGAAAGAATATTGATCTTACGGCGAGATGAAGTGCCCTTTTCAAGTTTGGCGAGATGAAGTGCCTTCAGTGCTTGGTCAAGAGCACTTTTCATATTATCGAGCTCTCCCTTTCCCTCATATATATATGCCAAATCTCCAAGGCATCGAGCGAAATCAAGATCTATCTGAAAAACCTCACTACATGAGAGCTGTACACTTTTGTCGTGACGCTTTGCTGTAAGCATCTTGCATCGACCCAGAAGAAATGCTATTGCTATGTCACTTTCCCCTATGGCATGTTTGCCTGTAGCTACCATGGACGATGCAACTCCATTCCAGGGTTTACCGATGTCGGCCTCGCCGCCAAAGGCATTATAGCATCCAGCAGCAAGATGACGGTAGGACAGAGAACCCTTCCTAAACACTTGTTTACACGTAATACACTGGGTAAATGGATTCTCATCATCGATACCCTCCTGACGCTTATCATCGGCCTTAGCAATTGCAAGCTTCACAAGACAATCAACATGGACATATCCATTTGATTCTCCTCTGCAAGCACATTCCCGTAATATTGGATTTGATTCGGATTGTTCAGCTTCATAGCAAATCCAGCAAGTAGGGGCAGGAGTATCGTTCTTTCTGATCGTATCATCCTCATCAAGTGGTGCAAAAATGAATGTTCCATTGTCCAATCTAATTTGATACGGAGCCGTAAACCCAGCCACAAAGTGACTTTCTGTATAATTTGTGTCGGTAATTGTTCCAGACATCCAGCGACATTCACCCCTCCCTCCTGTATTGCACTCAACCCTCTGTCCCACACCAAACCTTAATGCCTGTTTGGCCACTTGAACTGTTCGAATGCGATCCTGGTCCCAAATTTGATGGTTTATTGCCATACCATCAATTCGTACTGAGTATGGTGCGCCAGTTGGGTCAATATTTACCCAATCTGGTTTGCAACATAGTAATTTTGCTGCCACCCATTTACCGCCCCAAATACATTCAACGCGGCCGACATTGAACTCTATGAACTTTCCAGGGTTTCTTGCTAGTTTGATAAATTTATCACTATCCAAAGGTACTGCAGCAACCATTCCATTGTCCAGCCGAACATGGTATGTGGCAACATCTAACAAAAGACTTTCTCTACTGCTCCCTTTACAGACTAATAATGCTCTGTAAGTTGTGTTTTGTGCAAGGGACCTCGCATTACCGTTTCTAAATATGACAGTGCCTGGTTCCCATTCTTCTGTCTTGCAATTATGACAATCCACTTTATCTCCAACTGCAAATCTCAGATGGGCATTAGTAGGATGCACCTCCTTGGTTTTAGGAGGTGAACTGATTTGTTGATCACTTGCACTATTTTTTGGTATACTTTGTTGTTTAGACTTTCCGCCCCGTTTCTTCTTAGTACTACCGCGACCCTTATTACGCCGACCCATTCTTAACTATAAATATTATAATCTAGTATATGCTGATTTGCAATCCCTATAGTATGTATGATGTATTATGTTTTGAGGTACGATATAGAGTATTTTTTATTTTTTGTAAAAAGATGAGCTTATAAAAGTCTCGATTTCGATTGGCATAGATATATAAACTCTACGGCTACCGCCCCGCTAATCGTAAGACCGTTAAAGACTGACATAGATGATATAGCAGCGATATCAATGCTATTGCAGTACTAATCGATTGTTCAATAGTTGTAGGTAATGAGAGAAGTATTTTCTCTTTTGCCTACATGTGGAATGTTTGTCATATTTGTTTCTTCGCCCATGATCAATGCATAGAGATAGGCAGGGGAGACGGCATATACCGGTTAAGGATTGATCGTTCTTCATCTTGTTAAATTAATATTCATATTTGCAATTATTGTCTGCAATCGGTGGCCGGCTATTAAGAGACATTCTAAACATATCCATTATAAAAACAGACACATCTTGTGCACAAAAATTAGAGACACTCTGATATCTTGAGTTGGAGGAGAGTTTATATGCATGCTAGCAGTGTGATATATGATCATAATATCATTATAAACCATAGTGAGTAGCACAATAACAATGGACAAAGATAGTCTGAACAAAGCTCTACTTTCAGCAAGCGCAAGAAGAGATTCATCGGATTGCAACATTGCTGGTCTATGGCCAGATTTATCCACTGCTTCATCTGTCTTACGAATTGCAAATTCTATACCTGGGATATTGGATGCGAATGAATGTTGTGTTGATGGCGATATTGATGATGGTAAGCAGATACTTGATGATTTCTTTAGCCTTTTACTTGAGGTAGAAGAGGATGTTAAAACTATACCAATTGGTCAGAGGTATGATAACAATGCATTTGTTATTGCAATTGAAGGTCTGGATGGATGTGGTAAAAGGTGAGATCTACTAATTTGTTTTAAATGTTCTTGCATAATATGTGTATCGTATTATGTTCATCTCACAGTTATATAATATACCACACGATTCTGTGCATATCATATGTCATAATTTGTAAATAATCAGCACCTTGGTTCGTCGACTTGCTAATGAACTATCGTCATCAACAACGAAGAACATTGATATCGATCAAGTTCATATATGTGCTACTCCTACGGCATCCATCTCGAATGTGCGTCCCGTCTTTGATAAGGCCGGAGGTAGTATTGCAAGAGCCTTCTACATGTGTTCTAATTATATCTTACAATATGAGATACGGAAAGCATGCAAACAACGATGTAATGATGAGAAGATTAGTGTATTTATAGTTGACCGATGGTATTCTTCAACTTGTGCATATACTATTGGTTATAAGAATACAAATGGACCGCCCTCGGAATCAATTGATCTCCTTCCTGAATCATTATTCAAATGGCCACGAGATCTATCTCCTCCTGATTTGATGCTCATACTAGAAGTGGATGACGAAGTCAGAATAAAGAGAGTATCAGATAGAGCAGATAGAAGTAGTAGTACTCAAAATACCGTAGATGATCCTCCACAAGCATCGAGAAACAATCCATGGGACGAAAGACTCTCTAATGATACAGAGCTTGGTCAAAGGATAATCTCGGCACATCATAGATCGATTGGTCCTTTGTGTAGAAAAAAAGTAGATGCTAATAAAACACCAGATGAAGTAGTCAGAGATGTGATGGGTATTACAACAACTCAATTGACGGGCAAAGTTAGAGCTTCGTTTCCTATGACAGTAGTACTTACTGGTTCTCACTGCTCTGGCAAAACATCTATTGCTAAGCTACTTGCTGGAAATTTGGGGTGGCAATTTAATCCTGAAATTGGTGATATCCAAAGAGATAAAGGTAATCTAGTAGCTGGTGGCCATTTATCTGGCGATGGCAGTGGTAAAGATGGCGATGATTGGGATACTTTTGTTCATGAAAAAGAGTGTAAGAGGGATAACTTATGTCCACAATCAAAGAATCGTGTCGTCGAGACTTGGCATGTAGGCAATCTTGCTTGGGCGCTTCTTCGCCTGAATGGATCAGAGTCACCATCAAATGAGAAAGAAAGCATGCTGAAAGCACGAGCGCATCAAGCAATACAAAAAGAGATGAAGCATAGAAATGTGGTATGTGTACACTTACAAACCTCAGCTGAAACAACGATTCGGAGGCGACAAAATCAACCAGATAATGCACTGCGGCTACCAATGGAAAACGAGAACGAGGAATGTATGAATCTTTGTACTTTTCTCGACCAACAGGTAATGACACTATTGAACGAACATATTCAAAAGAAGTTTATACTTGTTCTCAATAACGATGACGATGGAGAGGAAGCGATGGGGCAAAAAGTTAAAGAGATAGCATCATACTTAGATAATCTTAAGTGATAGAAGCAGCTCATACTATACATGATTTATCTTTTATCTTGTGCCTACACCACCTACCTTGGACGACGCCATTCAAAGACGCCTCCTCTTTCATGGAACATTCGATGATCGAATCCTGCATCAAGTAAAGCTCTAACGTCATAGTTGCAAACTCAATAAAATGAGAGCTCCTAAAAACACATCGACACAATAGTTATTGTTCTACAGCTATAATGTAACCACCCTGACATTTGTCAACACGGTGTGCATATGTGCCCCCCGCTACGCCTCCTCCGAACTTTGTCATGCTCACCAACATACCATGTGGCACCTTGAAAGTGAACCATCTGCCAGTCTTGATGTTTTGTACTGTCATAGTTTTATTGGACTTTCCCATTGATCCAACAGTTCGGATATCACCATAGTACATACCATCCAAATGAAATGAATGAATGCCTTTCCCGCCCAATAACGTGTATCCAATAAATCCATGTTGAATTCTACTCTCACCAATTTGTTCAAGGAATCTCAATAATCCCGTCAATAGTGGCTGATCACCATCTTCAATAATCTTTCTTGTAGACTCCCACATCAACCCAGACGAAAGGAATCCCCGCTCGAATTCATACAGCATAATCTTCTTCCTTTTCAAATTATTAATCTCCTTATCTAATTGACCATTATCATTTTGTAGGTCTGTATAATAAATAATCATCAAATCATGTGTTTCCACTATCACATACTTTGCCTCTGACAAATCTCCTTTGATTTCAATTTTTAGATCCATTGGACCTTGTTTTACCTTCAATGTAGAATACTCATTGGAATACTCACTTTTCTCGCTATATTGTATACCCTTCTCCGCATATTGTTGTTTCAGCTCTTCCAGTTTTCTGTTTGTTAATTGTTTGACCCATGGATTTGCACACTGAGGACACATGGGGTATGTATTTCCACCAGTAGTAACATCCAAAGTAGCCAAGATTTCCCCTTCACAACAATTACAGTGGCAAAAGTTATTTCGATCAGAAGTTATTTTACCACTAGCCAATACGATGGGCCTATCATGTAATACTACCACAGGTGTTTCATTTTGGTCAAAGGTTGGTGACCTTGGTCTGGGTTTGTTTCTAGGGTATTGTTTCTGAGTATCACTGCGTATATTGATGTCATCACGGGCTGTTTTTGATTGTTTCTTCTGACGCGGGAGGGATGCACGTCGTGTACGCCCAATATCAGTATCATCGATGACTTAGGGACGGTGGGTGTATCATCTCGACAATCGTCGATCAAATCATGAATAGATGCCCGGCGACGTGCGGACCGCCGAGGACCTCCATCATCATTAGAACTCATTGTAGCCACTCAACTACAATAGTAATTGATGCTTCATCCACTTAACTCTCTCTAGAGTGATTGCAATGAGTGGAAATTGGTGGTTAGTGGTGGGTGGCTGATAGAAGTTTAGGATAGTTTTACGTTCTATCGCCCACATAAAAAAAAATATTCACTCGCACGATGCTCGCATTGTATTGTCATGACAATAAAAACAATATACAACCATGGCATCTACTGATAGTACTAACGGCACAATGGATGTGGACGATGGAAACTCAAAGAAACGACCAAGAGAGGATAAACAACAATTTCGGCCAACGATATCCGACGATGAAAGAAACAATAAGAAGTTAGACAATAATTCAATTCTCGATCAATCAATTGAACCTCATCATTCGTGTACAACCACAACACTAACAACTGATGATATCAACAAAAAGCACAAGGTCTCCTCCTCCTCAACTACCAGCAAATCTACTCGTGTTACCCGCTCTTCTGCCGCACTCAACAATGATAAGAATGAAAGTAATAATAACAACAACAACAATAGCAACAATGTTGCTCCGACAAAACAAAACAATAAACAACAACCTCCCAATAAATCATCTCAGATGCGTACTCGTTCATCATCATCTGCCGCATTTAATGTACCAAAGGAGGAAAGGAAAGATCCTCCTGAGCTCCTGAATGGTAAGGGGAAGAATGATCCTCATGGATCTTTGACGAATGGAGGAAGTGAGTACGCTAATGATACAATGCTCCTTGAGACTAAACAGCAGCATCTATCCAAATTAGCTGCATTGTCTTCACAATTGACATCATTAGAAGAGAGTACTTCTACACACAAATCACCAGAAGAAGAAGACTATGATTTCAAAGGTATTCTACCAATTGATGAGATTAGATCTACAAAATGTTACAATCATGATGATGAATGTTTCCAGCAAGCTGCTGTTAAGTTTGCTAATGCGAAAGATCCAAGCGATGTGTATTACTCTTGTATCAAATGCCTAACCAAAGATTGTGGTACCGGTTTAGACAAAGATGAGTGTAAGGGTATAACTCTCTCCACTGCACACCGTCAAGAGATAGTTGAGACATCCAATGGTGGCGACGACATGGATTTTCCCTCTACAATATTACATCCATCAGATGTTACTGAACGGGGAGAGGTTCTTAGAGACTACTCTCATGCAGCCAGACAACGTCGTTTAGAACTCGCAGTCTCATCGGGAAAGACAAGTGATAAGCCTCCACCTTGCTCTGGTGTGTTACCTGGGATGACTGCCAACGACATTCCTACGGATGAAGAACTCAAGAAAGCAAACCGTCCTAATCGTAAGCCTGATCCCAAATCAAAGGCACGGCGTGTGGCTGCCGCCAAATTGGGTTATGAATTGAGGGATGGGAGTGAACGTCAGAATGAGTTATATGCTCTCAGAAACGCTATCAAGTCATCACTTTGGCCTAATATTACTTCTGAATCTTTCGAACTTGTATCAACAGAAGAGTACAATGAAGGATATAATGGCGATCCTGACTTCTTCAAGAACAATGTCTATCTAAGATGCCTTGTGTGTCGCCAACTCATCAAAGCACATAATTCAAATGATGCGACTAACCTCACCACTCCCAACATTCATGCAGGACCATGTGCAGAGTTGAAGAGGACTGGCAAGATTGATGATCAAGGCAGGTGTGCATGTAATGCTACGAAAGATCATGCGGAGTTTCGAGGAAAGCAAGCTCATGCATTCGTCCAACATGCGGAAAGTTGCCATGGAACTCACTGCCCAAAGTGTGGAAAGGACTTTGATAATTGGACAAGCAGAAAGTGTAAACAGCCCAAAGTACTTTCCTTCAGAGAGAGGAGCAGCCATGTTAGCGAGAAAACGTTAAAAGCTCACAAGGAGTGGGAAGAGGAGCAGAAGAAGCGAGATTAGATCAATAGAATCGCGGAATTATGTTATTTTGGAAGTGACTGAGTTGTCCGCATAAGATTTGTGTATCATTAATGTTAGAAGATTCAATCAGGATAGCCATAGCAATCTTCATCTCCTTGTAACTTTTCAGACAGATCATTGATATTGTTGTTATCAATGTAAAAAGGATACCGTGTTCAGATCTGTGAATTGTATGTGGTATTAGATCTTGTTAGATGGTCTCGGCAGTGGTTTGTGAACTGCCAAAGATGGTCTCGGCAGTGGTTAGTGAACTGCCATCCACTCCTACATCCAGTAAGCTCCTTCCTGGGACTTTACCTCCCCCACTGCAATCTAAAAACTTCATATCTTCATCGAGTAATAGGTATGAGTTTTGCATAACATCATTGGGCTCGGGTATCAACTGTTTGCGCTTTGAGTGTCGATCAACAAAGGAATCGAATTCTCTTCGTCCAATACACATGTCTCGGGCATCACGAAGATCACCGTCTAAGCCAGTATTTTCTCCCTCTAATAGCAGCACTTGAAACACTTTCCATCTATATGGATCTAGCTCGGCAATTTGTGAATTCATATCTTCTTCCCAATTCAATGAATTCACTACTGTATTCAATTTGAATAAGACATTATACTTTGAACATAGATCTCGAACTTTCATCATTCGTTGTACATGTTCGTTATTTGCATCACCACCACGGCCTATATTTGCATTGATTTCCGGTTGAAAGGAATCCACAGATACTCCCAATACATCAACATACTTTGCATATATTTCCATCCATTCAGGAGAAATCAGTGACCCATTGCTTATTATACTGACGGCCATACCTAATTCATCACTTGCAACTTGACATAGCTCACCCAACAGTATAGGATGTAGAAATGGTTCTCCACCGGCAAAGTTTATCTTTTCACATCCTGCATCTTTTAATAAGCGTAACCCCTTTGCTGATTGTTTAATTGGTAATGAGTGTGATGTCTTTGCAGTATGAAAACAGAACTTGCAAGAATAATTGCATTTTCGACTAATAAAGTAGTTGACCGATCTTGGTATTACCACAGATGCATCATCTTCTGTCTTCTCCTCTGTTATTGTTGATGTAGTAAGTGAGAAGAGTGCTGATATATCAACCATTGGATACGAATATGAGATATGAGCACAAGATATGATCAGAAATAATAAGTAGTCAGTAACATAATAGTATGTTAGCACACACAGCACAGTTGAACAACGCCCAACAAGCAAATAAAGATACAAATAGATACTAAATCAAACATCCAAGCTGAGTAAACTGCATACCAATAGAGACAAAGGAAGTGTGTGCCCCCATAATACGAGGATTCAGAAAATCCTTACAATTGTCTCAAAAGATATGCAGCTTTTCTACTTACGCCGATCTGCAGTATTTTTACCGCCGCCGCCATACCCATCGAAGCTAGAGAACGCAGCTACATCTATATTGAATCCTAGCAGTAATAGAAAAGCCGCTGTCCACATAGTATAATAGATGACTAATTGCACTGCATTGCATTGAGATCTTTATGCTCGCTTGCGTGCTTTTAGCATATCTTTGCGTGCTAATATCGGCACTCTCAGTTTTGTTGCAATCAATTCGTGCACTTAATAGAGTGCACTGACTCACAATCATCAATCATCAATGTCAATATCAAATCGTCTATTGCTTGCTACTACCGTTATTTATTGCTACTATGATCCATTCAACTGTCCTATTCACCGTTGCAGTTATCATATTGCAAATCTTCTCAACAACCGCCTTCACATCACCAACAACATCTACAACTACTTTATCAATCAATAGATTTAATCCATTGTCAATGGCAGATGATAATAATGAGTCATCATCAACAACCACAGTTAGTTTAGAAGAGAAGATGAAATCATGGGAAGCATCTGAAGAAGAGATTAAGGCTGCTACACTTGGTGGTGTGGTGCCTGGTACTAGCATCGGTGGCGCAAAAGAAGCTGATGATGCTGGTAGGACCGATGCTTTTGATGTTGGTTTGTATATTGCCTTCCCTATCATGGTTATCTCTTGTCTTGCCGTAAGTTATAATATTGAGTATGTGTAAATGGTATGCTATGACTTTGTTGGTTTTGTTTTATTGTATGTTGCAATGTTTTATATATGCAACTAATGTTTATACCACTGACTTCATTGCACCAAAATTACACATGATATGCACAAATTATTATACGGAAACGAGCAGTTTGTATTCTTCCCACTTCTAATTGGAAATATCGATGTTGCAAGTGTAGGACCACCACCTACGTCATAAATTGATGTGTAGAATTGAGGAGTATGTATCATTATATTATTACACAACAAACTAAATGAACGATAAAAATGAACTAAAAAGTACTTATAAAATAAATTAGAGACACACAACATCTTGATGATATTTCAGCTTGAGCTTTAGATATATAAATCAAACCATTATGTGGGATTATGCGGTGGCTAGGATTAAAAGATGGCTATTATGATATGTACAGCACTCGTATATTTGCTGCAGCGGCTAGTGGCGGAATAAAGTTTAACGTTTCTTTTGAGGTTTAGAATTACAATATACACATCACTAAACAAAAGACTCGTCATCAAGATCTATCTATCCGACATTCATAAATCAATCATTGTTCAATCTCTTCTCCATTATATCTGGCAAACAAATCAATCAACTGTTCTAATAACATTTCCTAGGGTTAATATCTATCCTTTCTCCAAATGATATCCTGGAGATGACTGCTACACCTTTCCATCTTCTTCATCCTATTCTATACCTTCTACTAAATCTACCAAGTGAGGACATAACGCCAGTTATTGGTGTTACGTCCGTTTAAGAGATCATCCATAACTTCATTCACAGTGTCAAATGGAACAACCTTGGCATTCCACTCATCAGATTCAGCACCATAGGTTGATAACTCGTCAGTTGTCATCTGCAACATGCGCTTCATCCTACGAGTTCCAGTTACGATACTACCTGCAATCTTCTTCTGTGTGAACTGTTTGTTTAAGTGTAATCATATAAAAGGTTAGTGCCGAAGAAGAGAACAAATAGATGGAGAAAGCAGGAGATGCTCACAAGAGGAACGTATGCAAACTTGAAATCCATATCCTCAGCCGAGGGGATTCCTACTCTGACATACGTCCCATTAAACTTGAGCAAACCCATGAATGCACCGACGTCGCTATTAGCAGGACTGGTATCAATGATGACGTCAAACTTGCCAGCCAACTCCTGAGTTGCCTCAGCATTACCAAGACAAGCATAGAACTCATCAGCTCCGGCAGAAATCGCCTTCGATCGTTTGTCTTCGCTTCTACTCAAAGCGGTGACGTAACCCCCAAACGATTTAGCAAACTTGATACCAGCTGTGCCAAGACCTCCGACGCTTGCAATGGCAACCCTTGTACCGTTTGTTACATAATCTACTACCGGTTCAAACATTGTACCTCCACCACAGATGAACGGAGCTGTGATATATGAACATAAGATATGAACATAAGATATGAACATAAGATGTGAGTATAAGATATGCACAACCTCCCCGACCACATCATACAAACGCAGATTACTTACCTGCTACCTCTGATGGTAATGCATCAGGAAGCTGGATTGCAAACTTTGATTCGATTCGCATTACTTTAGAGAAGCAGCCACCATGCTCATTGTGTGCCTCCTTCCCCCAACATCCAGCCCCAGACCCCAGGTACAAACCTTGATATCCCTGCTCACAAATGTTCTCTCTACCTGCCAAGCATGGATCACATGATGAGCAACTGTCTCTGATCCATGTGATTCCTATAAAGCAACAGTATTGGGTTACCCAACAGTTAGGTATATGAACGTGAGTATGAGAAAAGAACATAGGATATGTGATAGACATATATGATATGTGCATTTAACATGAACTGTCTTTCTTTCTTACCTACACGGTCACCGACTTTTAAATTCTTCACCGAGCTACCAATCTTTGTGATGATACCGACACCTATTGCAATGGAAAGAAATGAACATGATGATATCGTGTCAGTATCATCATCATCATCATCATATCGAAGATACTTTACATAAGAAAGAAGATACCAAACTAATGAAGTCTCTCTCCTTACCTTCATGACCAAGTACAACTGGATAGTTTGAAATCCCCCAATCATTCCTCTGCATATGAATATCAGTATGACATAATCTATTGTTCATTGTCGTGAATAGAACGATATGAATATGTTAGATATCGAACAGATAATGATTATGCAAAAATTGCAAATGACAAGAAGACACCGACGCTGATATCTGATACTCACCCGCAATGTGTAATGTCAAGCTGAACTTGAGTTGCAGTAAGAGATGGAAGAGTAATATCTTCTAATACAAGTTTAGCTCCCTTCTCTTTGCAGACGTAGGCTTGGGTAACGAGAGGACCTACATCATCGTTCGATTCCTCCTTCTTTTCTTCTAAATGACTCATGTTGTGTATTCGGCGGGGAGCTACTGTGTGTTTGTAATAATAAATGAGAGCAAGGTTATAGTTATTGGTTGCAATGAGGTGGTGCGGATCTTTAGATCTTTGAGGTGGAGCTCTCGACGAGAGGCCTAAGGCATGCAAGTTGGTAAAACTGCTCAGCATTGATTATATCCGCCCGTCAGATTAAAGATATTATGATATGCCTGTGAGTACCGTTTGCGATTCTCACCTAGCAATAATGAAAACAGCTGGCTTTGTTGCAACTTTATATCAATATTTGGTCTAAGGATCTGTTTTTGGAGAGTTATTAGTTGCAATATAATTAGTATGGGTGCATGTTCTAGTTCTAGTAGTAGTAATCCAGCTGTCTTAGCCAGCACTACAGCAGCGTCATCCGATAATAATACACCAAGTACTGCTCCCAAAACTAGTTCAACAAACGGCAGTAATGGAGTACAGTAATGTCTGTCGAACTATACCCCCCGGGGGGTATAGTGTTTTAGACTAGGCTGAGATTTAGGAGGGGGGTATAACTCAATTCCTTAGTAGGTGTACGCAGTAAACTGCGGAGGGGGGTATAGATTCCACACTAGGCTGACCACGAGGAGGGGGGGTATAGTAAAGTTTGGGGGGTATAGTTCGACAGACATCACTGTAGTAGATGCCACAACTAATCCTCCTTCTTTAACTGCTTCTAAGAGGGTAAGATTGTTTTGTTTTTAAGGGTTGCTGCTGTTTATATCTTACAGAGCATATTTTGCACATACTTTTTTTTGCAATGGCAAATTGTACTCACATCAATATCAATTACATATCTCATATATTATTATCAGCCCATCCCCCCTCTTCTACAGCTGTAGCTCAGTCTAATGATACTACCACAACATTAGAAGTACCACCACAGACTAATAATAATGTCGACAACGCTGATACCAATGCACCGTCGAACAACAACAACACCAATTCCAATAACACAACTGCAATAGATCAAACAACAACAATAAAAACAACAACTATCGAACAATTAACTAAAAGTCTTGAACAGCTAGAAACCGGTGAAATAACAACAGTAAAGCTTGCCGAACATGACACTGCAAAATGTCCACGTCATACCGTAGGATGTACACCATACGAATGCCATGGCTCCATGATGGAAAAGGATGGATTTGGTAAAGTTGCCAATAATGATAAACCAGTTGTTGGCGAGATATTGAAGGATGCAACTGCATTCTTAACTCAATATTCAAAAGAGTATAGTACTGCATATGATAATGTTGAGGGTGGGATAGATGGACGGTTAAAACAGGTGAAAGAAGAGATTGAAACAACTGGAACATATGAACAAACATTTGATGAGTTGCAGTTTGGATGCCGTCTTGCTTGGAGAAACTCCGGTCGTTGTATTATGAGAAAGGTATGTCGATATGTATCGATTCTATTTGTTATGATGTGTGTTGTACATTCGATGTGTTAGTGCCAAGTGTGCATATCATATGTATCTTCTAATCACATAATCTTTTCTACACATTTTAGGTTTCATTCACATTGGAATTATTAGATTGCCGTGATGTTAAAACTGCAGATGAAATGTTTCAAAAGATTTTGACACACCTGGAGTATGCTGCTAATGATGGAGCGATTAAACCAGTCATTTCAGTATTTGCTCCCAAAACGAACAGGAAGAGTGCTCCGGTTAGGATCTGGTATGTAATAATATGTGCCTCCGTGTTCATCCTTTTGATCATGAAATATGCCCACATACAACCTCCTATACTTCTTATACTTTGAATTTCCCATGATATAGGAACCCGCAACTTATTGGTTATGCTGCATATCAACGGCCAGATGGGAGTGTTATGGGTGATCCTGCTCGGTTAGCAATTACTGCCATCGCTGTTAAGTATGGATGGGTACCTCCTCCTGACGAAGAGAAGTCGGACTTTGACATTCTACCTCTTATGATATCCGATGAGGAAACAGGTCATGATAAGCCACAAATCTTCCCCTTGTTATCAGAACAGGTGCTAGAGGTACCGATTGAACATCCAGAACATGAGGCGTTTGCCGACTTGAATCTTCGATGGTATGCATTACCAGCCATTAGTAATATTGGTGTGGACATCGGAGGTGTAGTAAGTTTGCCTTGTGCCATATCTGCCTCTTGTGTTCAGCACATATCTTTCATATTCATAATATCTAATAAACCCCCTTCTTACAGTTCTATCAGTCATGTCCATTTAATGGTTGGTATGCCATTACCGAGATTGCTCGTGACCTTCTTGATAAGCAACGGTATGATTTAGCAACTGCGGTAGCTATTGCTTGTGATATTCCTCAAACCACACTCAATGTATGGAAGGATGATGTTCAACTGCAAGTCCATAGAGCTTTACTACATAGTTTTGCCAAGCATTCAGTTTCCGTGGTGGATCATCATACAGCTAGTAATAGTTTTGCAGATTTCTATCAGGAGGAGATCAAGCAGCGAGGCAAGTGTCCAGCGGATTGGGTGTGGCTTGTGCCACCTGCCGGTGGATCCATGACAAGTGTTTTTCATCAGGAGATGCTACACTTTATAATCAAACCTCAATACCGACCAGTTGTAGATATGTGGGAAGAGTTAGGAATCAATGTTCCGTCGCCTGTCACTGTTGAAACTTCATCAACTTCAGATGTAGTTCAATTTGAGAAGGAGAAGTGCATTTATGACAAGATTATAGTCTGCTACGGCAGTGAAACTGGTACAAGCTTAAAGTATGCTAATATTGTCGGTGGTAGTTTTGGAGATAACTGTGTCGGGCCTCTCCAAATGAATGAAGTCCCTTCGTTGATCAAGCTCTACTCTGGCTCTAATGAGTCATATCTACTCATTGTGGTTACTTCTACATTTGGCAAGGGGTGAGTAAAAGAGTATAAAATGTGCACAACATCTCTTGAGTATCTAATTTTATATCTCACTAATCACACTTTCAGGTGTCCTCCTAGTGGAGCTAATGAATTCCTTTCAGGACTGTCTCAACTAGAAACTCCAATCACTAACTTCGATTATACTATTCTGGCCTTGGGTAATAGTGCATATGTCAATTCGTTCATCAACTTTGCATTGGACGCTAGTGAGGGTCTTAAGAAGGTGGGATGTGTACCCATTACCCCTATCCATGTTGCTGATGAGCTTAAGAACCAAGATGAAGCGTTTTGTACTTGGGAAGATGCTCTCTTTGGCGGTGATTCAGCTGCCCTATACTCAAAGAGCAATACACCACAAGATGAGGTTGAGGGTGAGAACATTGCTAGCAGTAATGACAGTGGAGGTGAGAAGAGGACGTTTGTTTACACAGGTTCTGCAGCTCTCACAAAAGATGAGGAGACTATTGGCCATGAATTAGGTCGTCTTGTTGAGCAACGTTACAAGGAAAGTTGGTATTCTCATGCCGGTACCTTATTAAAGTCTACGGACTTGTTCTCGTTCAAGGCAGCTGAGGGTGATGATTACCTTCAGTCTGGTGCTGTCCAACCTGGTGATCATGTTGGTAAGTTGTTATTATCGTGTTCGGTATTGCTCCTTCAAAGTTGGCTCTCACATCAATCACCCTTTCATAATACTTAGCCTTCTTTCCAAAGAATCAAATTGATAGTGTTGAGAGTGTACTCAGGTTGTGTGTAATTGATGACGTTACCAAGGTTGATGAGTATCGTGAAAAGCTCATGGCCGATGTGGATATGAGCAGACCTCTCATGCTTAGCACTATTCGATCACTTAAAAGTTGTCAAATGCTAGGGCCAAGAAGATTGTCAGACTATACCTTGTTAACTCCGAGTCTACATCCGATGATCCTAACAGTACATCAAATACCAATCCTTCTATCGAATCGCTCATCAATTCGCTGCCTCCGGGTAGTGTCCCAATTAGTTGGGTGTTGGAGAGCTGTCCTAGTATGATGCCTCGGTTCTTTTCGATTGTAAGTTGTGCTTGATATGATTGGTCACATGATATGTCTTTAACACTAACAAATCTTACGAACTTTCTCTTGCAAGTCTTCAATCATCGGATCTGAAGTAACAGTCACCCAATCGGCATTTCATTATGGTCACAATAACAAGGCCGGTACAACTTCAAAGTGGCTAAGGATGAGTCTAAAACTGGGTGATAATGTTGATTTAATCTTTTCGACCACCAAGTTTCATCTTCCTGCAGACGAGACGTCTCCGGTCATAATGATTGCCGCCGGCTCTGGTATTGCGCCCTTCCGGTCATTTTGGCTTGCGAAGAAACTTAATCCAATGTATCTATTCTTTGGATGCCAAAAGGAGAGTGATGTGCCATTCAAGTCTGAATTGGATCAGCTCGAGAAGAGTGATCGTCTTACTCTGTACCCAGCTTACAGCCGAAGTGAAACTAACGCTCAATACGTACAAGACAAGGTTGCCGAAGAGTCTGATACTATCCACAATCTATTACTGAACTCAAAGACTACCATCTATGTTTGTGGATCACCAGAGATGGAGTTCAGCATTAGAGAGAAGCTAATCAAAATCATTGGCAAGGACATTGTTTCCTCTTGTATGAAACTAGCGAGGATGAAGAACGAAGGTATGTGTCTTGAAATACTTGTTGATGACTTGTCTTCTTCTGTGCTAAACATTGTGTAAATGTTTCCATCCAACAGGCAGGTATATTCCAGAGGTCTACGGTAAAGCTGTAAACGATTCGGGTCCTATTGGTGAACTTTGGGATGCTTGTGTAGCAAAAACGATCAATATACAATCATCTTTAGACAGAGTTGGTACTCCTAAAGAGAGGTATGAGCAAGGGAAGAAGGCAAGGTCAAGTAGGCGGTCTAAACGATCTACAATCATGTCAATGGCATCAGATTCTAAACAGAAGAGACTAACAGTCATGACTGTAATGACAAAGCAGAAGTCTAGCTGGGGTGGTTTGATGAGAGCAGCACTGGTTGATTTTGACGAGGAGGAAGAACAGGATGATAACTCCAACTAAAGTGTTCTTTGGGGTATGTGTTTAATTTAGGATAATATGTGGAGATATATGTGTTATCAAGATAATTGGGTTCGATTAGCCTGACCGGAGGCTTCCACAACTCTGTGGAATAGTGAGGTTAATGCTAAGTAAATAACATTAGAGAAAACAATCAAATTAGACTTTATCATGAACTACCATGTACGACTTGAGATAGGTCAAGTCACCAACTCAGCAAAGGGATACCTCATTCAAACTCAGCCTCAGCTTCCTCTTCGGATTCCTCTTCATCTTCCTCTTCGCTACTATCGTCCTCTTCCTCAGATTCATCCTCGTCTTTCATTTGTGCCGTGAGTTTTGATAGATCAATAGCACCATCAGCTTCATCCATCGATTCATCTGCATCAACACTTTCCAATGCAGCACTTCCTTCATCATCACTGGCATCGTCAACATCACTATCATCTACCTCCTTCTTCACTTTCTTCTTCTTCTTGGACGTCTTTTCTGATTTGACCTTTCGTTTAGCACCGACAGCCTTCTTCTTCTCCTTGGGTGCCTCTCTCTTCTTGGCCTCATCAACTTTCTTGATTGAAAATGTGGTATTGTGGCTTGATACTACATGATCCTCAAGCCACTCAATATCTTCTTCATCCATCCCAACTTGTTTCATCTTTGAGCCCACTTTCAATAGGGCATTATCTAATAGGAAGAATGTCAATGTGAGTGGACAAGTATAGATACAGGCACATCACACATGTTCAAAAGGTATAACTACACTTTTCACTTACCCAACTTCTCCTTCTCAAAGACAAGCAACGCAGATATCTTTCCATAACTCTCAATCTTGCTCTCGCATATGAACTTTTCTCCCTCCGCTTCTGTATTCTGTTTTTGTAATGTCAACAACAATGTTGACACGGTAGGCATTAGAGTTTCTGTCAAATACTCAAGAAGACTGACAAATTCCTTGTTATTCATCACTGATTGTGTATTGTTCATGAAACTAAGAACAAGCTTTGCAAGGATGCCATATAGACGCTTTGTACTCTTCAAGAGCAACGAGATGTAACTTCCAGCAGTGTCAAGGAACTCCGCTGATGGTGCTGTGGCAAAAACCATTTGAGACACCGTATAAAGTAGACTCGAAACAAAGGTTTGTGTCATGTCAACTGATGTATCGTCAGGCATACTGGGGATCATCTTGAGCATCGTAAACTCTGCATTGTTGAGTGCATCTTCAATAGCTGATGAAATAGTATTACCAATGGAGGACTTCTCTTTTGCAAAATTGACATCTGACGTTTCCATGGCATGCTTGATTAGAGCTAACTTCTTTTTCTTCAAGTCTATATGTGAAAAGTTATCTCCAGCTTCGATTGTCGCCGAAAGTGCCCAGGCTATTTGTGTTGCAAGCCCAACCATTATTCCGCTCGTGGACTCCCTTGTTAGCCTTCCTTGATGCTTTGTAGGCCAGTTACTGATTGTACTAGTGGGTAGCCCAACTAGTGATCTTGCGGCTCGTAGACGATCTCCCGACAAGCCGCTTTTACTGCTATCGCCGATAAGAGGCACTTGAGTATTACCATCCAGGCCACAGTTCAACTTCATGGCAACACGAATAGCAGTAGATGCTACAGAAGAGTTGGCATTTGCCTCATCAGAGTGATCTACTCCTAAGACGCCACAGTCATTCTCTCCTCCTCCAAACTCAACCCCCCTTAGCAGCATGACACCTAATTGTTCTTTCAGATTTGGCTCTTCTAATGCCTCTGCTGCAGCAGAGATCAAGTAACAGCACTCAGTCGCTTCACCATACATACAATTGTAAATGAGCTCCGAGAAGAGACAAATGTGAGACGATTCGCCATTAGTGTTTGATTCAGAAGTCTTTGGCAGAGAGAGGATGGGCATCAACGCCTTTGCTAGCTTGATTTGATCGTCAGCAGTACCATTGATAGAAGAAATTGCACTATCGTTCAGCTCCTGGTAAAACTTCCAACCATCAGATGAAGCAGGGATTGCTTTTGATGTCTTGTTGATACTAGTAGTGAGTAATGCAAGAACTCTCATTGCCTTGGACATTGAATGATGAGGTGCCTCTTTTGCCATGCCACGTAGACATGCCGTGAATGCTCTCATGGATAGTTGAGCTAGTGATAACTCTGTCAATGTTGACGATGACTTCTTACTGTTGGTTGAAGAAACGATTGAGGTTTGTTCCAGCTGGTAGCAGTGTGAACAAAATTCAACAAGCAGTAGCTGCCCAAGAGGTAATGAAGTAGTAATACGAATTGTAGATTCAGTCTTCTCGTCAAAACCTCCTCCAGATTCACCGGATCCAAGACAAAGTGGAGTAAAACGGAAACCAGCCTTGACTAGTGATGATGAACCAGTCGTGAAAAGGAGACTCTTGGTGATGATGTATCGTCGGAAGGCTAGACACTTGGCCAATCTTGTTGCAGGCTCACCTTCTTCCTCTTCGTCGTCATCTGAATCCTCATCTTCACAAATTTTCCTCATTGCCTCTGCACCAAACTTCCGTAGTGATTCAGCAAGGTATTCAGAACTCATGGCCGGGCTGATATTGTTGATAGTATCCTCCACCAACATGCGGTTCTTCAGGCGTATACTGTCAGGAATATCACTAGTCTTCACCTTACTCAATACCATCTCTCCTCCAGACTTGACCGAACTACTCTTCTTCTTTTTCTCGGGAGAGGGCTGTTCACTTGACTGAGAATTGGTAGCTTCCTTTAGCTTCTTCTTGCTCTTCTTGGTTGTTGCCTTCTTTTTCGATGGCTTTGAGTTGACAAAGCTTGACATGATGACTGCTGCCATATCAATGGCATCGGTACGTAGTGTGAACAGGTCTTCGACCTCATTTGCCGCACCTCCACTAACACTGCCATCCATCACTACCAGAGATGCACCATTTGTATCTCCCTTTAGGTCAACAGTGCCAAGCAATACATCGATAGTAACCGCAACGAGTACTAATGTTGCAAGTTTACTAATTGCCATTTCTTCTGACCTCTTGATGTTCTCTTCAATGTTCATGATACTCTTACACGTCTTTGTCCACGTTGTATATTCTGATATATCACTACACTCGGCCATTTGTTGTCTAATACGCTTGATAGCCTTTTTCATTTCATTAGTTTGACTATCTTCATCATCATCAGTATCACCCCCGTCACAAGAGATGAGAGGTGATGTTGAAATACACGAGGCTAATAGAAAAGGTAATGGCTCATTGATCCTCTTTAGTGCTTCCGTTAGTAATGATTGACCAATGGGAGTATTCTTTGCCTTCTTTTTGCCCGAAGATGACTGAGTATTTGCAGCTGATGGACGGGTGGATATACATTTGTCAAATCGAAAGGGATTGCTCATTTCCTCATCATCGTTATCGCCCTTTTGTGCTGGTGATTCTTCCTCCATAACCATTTCCATCTGAGACAGGCCCACACCCATAGCAGAACGCTGACGTCTGGCGTTACGGTCTGTAAACTCCTCTTTTGGTATCGTGACGTATCTCTCGAGAGACGATAGCAACAGCTCGGATACAATACAAACTATTGCATGCTGACCTGACGAAGGGATGGATTGAACAATTGTGTTCCATGATGAAGTGATTGTGGTAGAAGCAGCCGAGAGTGGAGATGATGCAGTAGACGAGGCAGGAGATGAAGAATCTTGAGACGCTGAACTCAGACTCATGTCTCCATTCGATGGCATTGTCTTGGGTAGTAGTGCTACTAGTGACGAATAGGCTTCCATTCGAACAACATTCTGATGATTTGACAAGCATCGTCGTAGGCATCCTTTCATATCATACAACATGGAACTCCATACACTTCGACTACTACTGCTCGAGGTAGATGTAGATGCCACAGTTGCCACTCCTAACAACATGACTAATAAGTTGGCAGCACACTTTCTCTTTTCAACATCAGGTGCAAAGAGTGCCTTTTTACATAGCAAGAATGCATGGTTGACATGATCCTCGAGGTCGTGACGTTTCCATAACGTTCCCAAGCCGATACGAGATGTCGCCATTAGGAATAGCAGTCGTCCAATCGTCGGGACAACAACTTCCGAGGCTACAGTTGGATGCATTGCACCACCAGGCACATTGGCAAGCGTATCAATAAGGGCAGGAAGATGATTAGATGTCAGATTGAACGAGATGACCATTTGTTTCTGTTCATCATCCAGACCATCCATACCACCCATCATGTTTTCACTATTACTATCGTCATTATCATCCTTGATCAAATGGTTCAAAGATATTGGACTAAACTTTAACAAGTCTTGTAATAGCAATGAATGTTCATATGCATTGGGAGACATGCCACAAAACTTGTCAAATGATGTTCGTAGTATCGAACGACATAATCCCGTACCACCATTATCAGATGATGATCCTCCACCAATAGTAGACATGGACGCAAGTGATGATGATGTAAAGTGTGACGAATTCTTAGCCCCTTGATAATAGAGGTATGATAGTAGAAATCGTCCAATCACTGATGTGGCATGTGGTGCCGATGTATCAACATTATTCTTGCTGTTATTATTGTTGGGATTGAATGATGAAATGTCAAGATTAGATGCCAACACGGGAGTAGGTTGCATAGCCACACTACCATCTGATGTAAACGAAGGCATGGTAGATAATGATGATGAGGAAATGAGCAATCCCTTTCG
>Ga0214479_100526_pt1 | contig 21892 bp, 12 predicted proteins | sample M1_20Mar14CPVII9_5_FD_165054 | JGI IMG/M metagenome (GOLD analysis project Ga0214479, IMG submission 165054) | Marine eukaryotic communities from Monterey Bay, California, United States - M1_20Mar14CPVII9sort6BwellE14 | ecosystem: Environmental > Aquatic > Marine > Unclassified | place: USA...
CAATATCTGATAAATCGAATAATGATGAACAATATCTTAGTTGGTTAAATGGTATTATATCAGCTACTCCTACCGATATTGAGAGTGCCGCCAAGGGTGTATTACATGCTAATATTACCAAAGATGGGCATAATATTCATTTGTTTAATATGCATACTACGTCAGATTCGTTTGGTGATAATCATGACGTCCGAGTTGAACAATTCAATTTGGTGAAGGACTTTGTTGATTCAAAAGATATCCCATCGAACGAGCTAGTATTGTTAGGCGGAGACTTTAATGAAGATAAAGATTGTCGTAGTAATACGTGTAATGGAACCGAAGCCAAGTGTACAAATCAGACGTATTATAATGAAATGGTAGAGATATTATCAGCAGATGTACCAACTTATCTTGGAGATAGTTTTACATATGATACAGAACAGAATACATTATTGAAAGGATTATATAGTGAAGAAGATTGTGATTATTATCGGTATACTTTGGATTATATCTTTTATAGTAAGGACCATTTGATGCCTAGTGATGAGTCGTCATGTGAGGTGGTTTATCCATTGGCATCGGATGGTATTGGTATTGATTTGAGTGATCATTTACCAGTATCATGCACCTACTCTGGTGTTGAGTATTCCTTTCTAAATCTTACATGAAGGGTAGTATTTGTATAGGTAGACAAGTGTTTGAGGTATAGTTTCATAACATAAGGCCGCTTATAATAATAGAAACTTGTTTGTTATAATGACATATGGCACAAGTAGCCGAGACAAAAGCAGTTTATAACATATAGAAACTTTCTCGTTTCAGTCCACACTACCACACTAACATAGCCGAAGAGACATCTTATACATTCCTCACCAAAGGTACTGAAGAATTGCATCCTTGACCGGTCCTGGTACTTCAATACGATATGCCTCTCGATTAATATCAGTTGCTCCATCTGCTTGATCTAGCTTTGTCTTCCATAGAGCCAATTCGAACAATGTTGTAGCCTCCTTGATTTCATGATACTTAATCCAACTTACAATCTGGTCAAGGCTAGCCTTGATTGTATTCCAGTTACTACTCCCTCTAAGTACTGCTCCGGGCACGAACAGTTCAGTATCTCTTCTTCCTATCATATCACCACGGATTGTATCAATATCGTTAAGTCGACGGGTTCTATTTACCTCGGTCTCCACTTCTACAACATTGTTCAAGCGAGTTGAAATGGAAGGAAAGGTGAATCTCTCTAATGATGAGCAATGTCCAAAGGCACCTCGGCCAATCTTCTGTAACCCCTCATGAAGTTCTACCTCCCGTAAATTGCTGCAAAATTCGAATGCAGCCATACCAATGTCAACAACAGTTGAAGGTATTGTAATCTCTAATGAGGAGCATTCTTTAAATGCTTCAATCCCAATCTTCTCTAGACCCTCATTAAACACCACTTCTCGTAAGTTACTACACCTGCAAAATGCACCACCACCAATCTCGGTGAGAGAAGATGGAAAGGTGGTGCTTTGTAAAGATATGCAGTCACTGAATGAACAATGTTCAATCTTTTTGAGGCCTTCATTAAATACTACTTCCTGTAAACTACTGCATCTCCAAAATGCATCAACCCCAATCTCCGTGAGAGTAGAAGGCATTGTGATTCTTTGCAAAGACGAGCAACCATAAAATACACCCCGATTACCAATCGTCTTTAGACCCTCATTAAATACAACTTCCTTCAACATATGACAATTATCAAATGCTTTATCCTCAGCCTTGGTAACACTTGGATGAAACCTTACACTAACCACATTCTTTGGAACATGCTGTCCTCTCCCCGTATACACAAACTCTTCCATGCTTGTACTACAACTACAGCTACTATATAAAGGTGTGTTGTGACCTGACTGTGGCCATTCATGTTCAATCATGGCCGGCTATTCATATGTGAATTTTTCAGAGACATGTTTCGTCTGTGTTTTCGCCATGTGCTTCGTTATCATGTATTATAAGCCAGACCTTGGTATCACTTTCCCTCCCTTATCAACTACCACATTCAATTGGAGTGTGGAAATCTTAGTCTCTACTAATCAAATCATATTCTAATCCTTCTTTTTGGCAAGTAAATTAACATGATCATTCCTAACCCAACTCTTACTAAACAAATCATCTAAACTAATCTTCTTAACACTACCATTCTTCGATTCAATAATATAAAACTCATATCCAAACGAATTAATATATTCCAATAATTCCATTGGTCGTTCTAATCCTGCCAATGTTAACATTGCTGGAAAGTATTCCATTACGATTAATTCAAATGGATAGTTGTGTAGATTTAGACCTTGTAATGCCTTCATTTCGTATCCTTCTACATCAATCTTGAGTAGTCTATATCGTATCTTTGGTTTGTTGTCTCTACTATTGTTGTTGATGTCTGTATTATTGTTAACTCCTAATCCCAACTCAGACAAGACATAATCAGCTCGTACTAATTCTATATCAACATCTAACGCCGAGCCATTTTTACCCAGCTGCAAATCAAATTGATTCGTTGTAGTATTGTTATTGGATGATGTTGCAAATGATGTCATGCCTGGACTACTTGAATGTCGTGACATTCGTCCAGTGGATGGTATATCCGATACACCTACTGGAAATAGCAACAGTGATCCCTCTTTGTGTTTGTTATTTGCATATCTACTTCCACTACCACCGCTCACATCATCTTGCATGGATGTATAGTAAGTAGAATCAACTAACCAACCATTCAATAAAGCACTAGACCTCTGTAACCATGCCGTATCAGGTGAGGCCTCAAATGATATAACATTGTATCCACGAGATGCTGCCAGTAATGAATAATAGCCTAAGTTTGATCCCAAGTCTAGTACTAAATCGATGTTGCAGCTCTCCTCTTTGGCTTCACCGCTTATATCTACATTATAATAGTCTGTATTCGATACATCACGATTATAATCACCGTGCTTGATTGGCAGTATACTCTCAACTAATCTAGTAGTACCAACTTCATAAATACCATTCTCTATAATACGCTTACTTATATATTTATCAACATCTATTGGATAGACGAAGATATGAAATGATGGTGATGTTTGTGTAGTTGTTAATATGTTTGATATACCATCTTTTGGTACTGTTGGTATTGATGATATGAGCTTGTCGAGATGAGTGTTGTGAGGTAAAGAGTTGCTAGTTGATGGTGCACTGACAAAATTAGAGGTCGATTGATCATCTACATTGAAGAGCTTGCATTGATTTTGTAAAAAGTTTCGAACAAAAATGAGTTGTATAATGAATATTAGTGGTATTAAGAGAGTCCGTCTTTGCATTATAGGGATAAAAGCCGTCATGATAGATTGACTATTGCAACAACCCAACAATAGTGGCGAATCATAAGAGGCCAAACTCTCATAATAGGATACCGCGACATAAAGAAATAAAAATGAACATGAATTGCTCATTGCAATGCTTTGTTGTTGTGGATATTCAATAGTAGGTAGGATGGACCCTGAATATATAATAAATAGAGACGATATAGGCACTGCTGCCTCTTCCTCATCATTGTCTAGTCCACTGCTAAGCATACGCGGCGGCGGCGGTAAAGAGCAACAAACAATATCACAACATTCCGAGTTTGAAACAACACAAACAAATTCTACTCGATGCAATAACTGCTGTGGTTGGTGGCATAATATACCAACATTGGTATATATACTTGTACCAATGATGTTAATCTTTATTGCAATGTTCTTGGCTGCTGCTTTTATACCGCCGCATCATACGAACTAGGAGATTTGGTATTGCTAGACAATTCCATCTTGGTCTTGTTGTTATGCGTTATGGAGTCGGAGTGCACGGCTGGATAAAGATGATATAATCATACTGCCATAAAAGCAAACACAACATAAGTATCTAGTAGATATCAACATTGACAACATGGGCGTGACCAAGGAGAAGACAGTGCAACAATCAGACGGATGTGATCAATTGAATAACAATGTCGGAAATATCATATCCGGCGACATAGTAACAATCAGATACAAGGGATGGTACATCGACACAAAGAAGAAGAATAAACGAAGAGAATTTGATGATATGTTCCATTCTGAGAAGAAGATTCACTTTACTGTCGACAAGAAGGATACACCCAATGAATTACTCCGAGGATTGCACGATGCAGCAAAAACTATTGGTATTAGGTGAAAAGGCAAGGTTTAGAATTACTGGTGATGTTGGTTTTGGTTATAGAGAATATAAGGGATATAGTGGTATAGTTCCTCCAAATAGTGATTTAATATTAGATTTGGTAGTGTTGACTGTAGTTCGGAATAATACAATACATAATAAGAAATTACCAAAGGGTATAAGATGGAGCAGTGGTTGGATGGGCTTCTAGCCTATGGCTAATGGTGTGAATAGATATCTCATGTATGTAAAATGAAGGAAATCTATTGATATTAGTGTATAAAAGAAGTAAGTTCAATGTTTTATATGTGGAACAAGAGAAGTTATGGGCTGAAGACAAAAATGAATGTAAGTTTCTTAATCTCGGAAGAGAATCAGTAGCATGGCTGAGAAGGATGTCCGTGAAGTACGCCGAACGAAATTGATCATGATATGCAACGCCATAGTGTCAAAAGCAAAGAAGAGAAGCAACTAGATGCCAATTAACATATCATGTGAACATATAGACAATTATAGTTATAGAGATTGATTAGATATTTATACTTTACACTTTAAAGTTGCAATTAACAAATGTCGAACTACTCTATAAGACACCCGATCCAACTAAGAGATATGTCACCCAATGTACTGTAGACTCTCTCATCTCATAATATTAGAGAGAACACTCGGTTTTTTCCACACCCGCGGGGAACGCGAAAGATCCATCACTATTACAGCACATTTCCGATATAGGATCACAACACGTACAGCAATCACATTCTACATTGAATACTGCCGTGGAAGCTGTATAATTAATACCCGCCCCCGTTGAATTAAGTTCAATCACAGAATTAGGATCGTATGCAGCAAAGAGATCAACGGTGGCTGGATCCGCAGTGAACGCGTATGGACAGGAGCCGCAATCTGCTGCTATAAAGTTGACATCCCCACGGGGTTTCGTGTCATTACAAAAACCACCAAGACTTCCCGTAAGCTTACTATTAAGATGATAATTCGACACACCAACATTCAAATCAAACAACTCAGATGGTATACTCCCCTCCAAGCAATTATTACCTAACATAAGACTAACTAACTTTGTCATATTACCAAATGATGATGGTATATTCCCACTAATCTTATTTGTAACAAAGTCCAGTTTATTAATTTCACTCAATACTGATAATTCGGGTGGTAACTCGCCAATCAAATTATTCTCATAGAGAGAGATGCGTGTTACCCTTCCCTCACTATCACAAGATACACCCTTCGTTTGCACATTATGTTCTAAATTTTCTTTTGGGCAATCTTCAAGATTGTCAGGGTCAAGGTTAACGTTGGGATATGTATTACATATAGTTTTTGAGAAATACCAATCGCATTCATCCTTGCTTGACAAGAAGTTATATTTTTGATACCAATCATTATTATTATTCTCTTCATCTTCTTGTTCTTCATCGTCAGTAGTTGAAGTTGATGATCCCCATTGAGTACCAATAATATTATTATTCGATGTAGTGGAAATGTATAGCAATGCCAATACATAACGTTGTTGTACTTTCCAGTTTGGTATATCAGCATCAAACTCTTTACTATTTAAATCTTGAAGTAACCATTCTAATGTTGCAATCCGATCGTATATATACTTATTACCAGTGGGATTTATAATCCCTTGTTCCGTGTTGTTGTGGGTATTATTGAGGAATTGATCAAATGTTCCCTCCTTAACTAGTGGGGATATAATATTAATTAACTTTTGACGTCTTTCATTTTTGATAATAATAGTAGATTGGTCATCATCTTCACTAGTGGTACCAACGGGTGGATTAGGACTGGGAGTATTGCTCTTGTTATTATTTGTAAGTACCACAGATAAAACAACAATAACAATAATCAAAATTATACCCAAAAATAATGAAATCTGTTTAAATCGACCTTTTTCTATACCAAAGATTGTTGGTACAACTTGTGCAATTGGTACGTCATTGTTGTTGGAGTTTGTTGATGAGATTGGCTGTCGTTGCTGGCCGTATTCTACGTCATTATCCCCGCCTTGATTATTATTAGCAGCTGTTCTTTGGTTACCTCGATTATTATCATCATTATCATTTACTGCATACGCCTCAACGGCAATATCATGTTCGGGTAGCACCATTGGCCTTATACGGTCCGTAGTAGATTCATCATCATCACCTACAACATTGCCGTTTTCGTTTGTGGGGTTGTTTAATAAGTTGGTGGGTGTAACGTGGAAGGCACCGGGAAGTGATCGTAACGATTCGTTCATTGCATGCTGCCATGTTGCGGCTGGTACTGATGGTGAGTAGTCAGAGTTGTTATTATCATTATTATCATTCGGGGTAGTAGTAGTAGTAGTTGCCCGAGGAGTAGTTGCCGAGGTAGTTGCAATAGTATTCTTTTCTATCTCATCAAGTTGTTGTACTTCTTTTATGTCAGAGTTGTCGTCGGTGTTCGTCATATTTAATAATTTTATGGGTAACAGTTGATATGAGCTATCGTCGTAAAGAGTTGTTGTTATTGGAATAGACCAATATTAATAATTTTAATGTCGGTGAGGCAGGGGGAGGCTTTTTACCCTGAGTGGCTAGCTGCGCAATACGAAGCAAACCTAAAGTGGGGCAGTAGACAATTATAACAATGTTCTATTATGATTAGGGACAATTTTTTAAGTTAGTAATGACCACGATACAGTAAGTCACCTCGAAGTATACCCCCCCGGGGGTATAAGGATTTAGACTAGGCTGATATTTGGGAGGGGGGTATAACTCAATTCCTTAGTAGGTACACTAAGTAAACTGCGGGAGGGGGTATAGATTCTACACTAGGCTCACCTTGAGGAGGGGGGGTATAGTAAAATCTGGGGGGTATACTTCGAGGTGACTTACTGTATTTTGAGCCCACTTTTTTTTTTTTTAATAAAAAATTATTTAATTTCGAGATCGATCGAGAGGGGAGAGCAAAGATCAATAAGCACAGAGGGGATATTTATACTTATTAATGTAAAATGAAAGTGAATCTATATTGATACGGCGAAAACAAAAGAAGTAGATTGGTGCAGCATTAGATTGACAAGAGAAGAAGCTGCTTCGGACTTCTAGCAGGCTAATTGACAAAATGAACATCTCATGTGCACATAATTTTATATGAAAATCCAAAATACACTACAAGTTGGTTGGCAGATAGTAGTGACAATAGCTTAACATTACTCTTTACAATGTCAATCGAACATACAGATTAGAGAATGCCATCCAGGAAACGAGCAAAAGGAAAGGCACGAAAGGCCAAGGCAGCAGATCGACATTGGAGAGAAGTGGAACAATATCATTGGAAAGGATGGGCAACTGTATCATCATGCAATCATGGATACAGCACAATTTGCCCCGATGAGGATCATCCAGTATATAAGTACATTGATGAGCTCTTTTATATTCAAACAGGAAGCGACGGGGTAAAGCATCTACACGTAAATAAAGAATTCGAAGATTCGTGTCGAGGGTTGTGGACTCTTCTATCCTGGGTAAGGAAGTCGTTTGCTGATCACTCGTCGGTTTGGAACAACGAGGACCATTGCAAGATGGCAATAGATATCCTATTAAGTATTGGAACAAACATTATCTCAAAAGGTGCAGGTTCGGGAGCTGCTCGAGTGTTGGCCAATGCAGCTTTGCTATTAGAAAAGTTTTCCTCTATTGTTGAAGTAGACAATCTAGGCGATGATCCTGATCTAATCGCTACCTCTACGGAAGATAATTGCCGTGTTAATTTTGCAGTGTGCAGTGCAGCTCCCATGATACGAGACTTGGCAGGAGGGAAAGATAGAGCTGTGATTCGTTTCTTCCATAAAGGAATCTCATGTGATTGTCTGAAGGTTAAGTATGCTGAATCGAAGCGATCGTCACAAAAGGTTGGTGCTTGTAACGCTTGCCGTCAGACTTTTCTCCGCACGGATCTTATGGTTTGTGGCACTTGTAGAATAGGTCAATATTGTAGTGTCGAGTGTCAATCTCAAGCCTGGAAAGATCACCAAGATGAATGCAAGTTTCTCGATCTCGGTCAAGATGGATTGCAATGGCTAACAACTCAAGAGGAGGATGCCAAAGAAGTACGACGTAAACAATTGATCATGAAATGTAACGCCATTTAACGTCAACCTAGTGTATTCGACAATCATTCTTCAATGTAACACAGCCTTAATTTTCTTAAACGAATAAAGATAGCCTAATAATATTATGTCATCTATTGATATGCATATTATATCTAGCATCATCCAACTTGATCTCCACTCATTATCTATTCAATCAAAGATGGAAAATGAATCTTCTTCCTTGTCTTGTTTGGGTTCTGGTGGGGGCGGAGAAGGAACATTGACAGCCTCGGTAGAAGCAGGTTCCGTCGGTGTTGGTTCATCATCGTCGTCTTCATTGAAGTAGGAATCCTCCTCATCGGCCTGACGATACTTTCGTTGATCTTCCAATGCTCTCTTGCTCAATAATCGAGGCCCACTATTCATCAATAGCAGACCACCACCTCCTCCATCATGACTTCCATTCATGTTAGTAGTAGCCTCACTATCGTGATGTGACCCGAGTATACCTTGTTCTACTCTTCTATTCTCTTCATATGCCTTTTGTAATTGATTAAAAGTCTCGACATTGATAAAGATGTTGTCTAAGCTTGGCATTTTGGTACTGTCATCTACCGTAGTTAACGCCGTCTTCTTTATTAAGTGCTTGGTAACTATGTAATCAATGAGTGATTTGATATTCTCTTGACATATGAAATCACACATCTAATGGGAAGAAGAAGAGATGTACAAGTTAGTAAGAGATGAAGTTTCAAGTAGTAAAGTCACAGTCAGTAAGGAACTTACCTCAAGAATGGCAGAAGTGATGAGATTATTCCCCACACCCGTTGCTTCTACACGATATAGATCAAAGACCGGAGCGAAAAGGTTATATGTAACGACATGTCGGTGATAGAATTCCTCCTTAACAGAAAGCACCGCACGTAAAAGTCTGGAAACAAGGAGTAAGAGAGAAAAGGGGCGTTAGATCATTCGAGACATTATATAGAAAGAGACATATATCATGTATACAACTCACTTTAACATGGCCAATTTGAGGCATCGAATACCAGGCGGTTGATGAGGCACCTTCTTCTGGCGTAACATCTTAAGAATAGTACCCAGTATATGTGATTTGATCAGATAGAACTTCATCCGGTGGACATGTGCTCGAACACCGAAACTTAGTATTTCAAGTGCAAATGATGATCGTACCGGGCATGGATCGATAGTCTTGATAAGGCTGCTGTGGGCTGAGGCCGTGGCGGCAGTCCGTTCCTTAAACCCTTGTCGTGCTTGATCGATTTGTGAGCTGTTACTTCTTGATAAAATGGCAATCTTGTACTGAAATGGTACCACTAGCCATTGGATATACCGATCGTAAAACAATGCCAGAAATGAATTCTGTTCCGATTCTGCCGCGGAGACACCTCCTCCTCCCGACTGCCCATCATTATTGTTATTATTGGCAGCATTGGAGTTGTTTTCGTCATCTAAGAATCCACCACTAGCGAATTCAATACCCTGCTCGTGTTCATTCTCGCCCATTTCTGTATCTAATACGATTCTAATGATTTCACTTGCTTGTAATAGTAACCCGGCATCACTTTCCGTTGCCATTATGAATAATAAGGAGAGTAGTAAATCATCCGGAGGGACCGTAAATAGAACTTCTTGTATATCATTTGGATCGGGACGCATATTATCAATCACGGCCGAATCCCCCAAGGATGAATAAAAGTTTAAACAGTAACGACGTAACAAACTTGGATCATGCATGGTAATGATGCCCAGTATATCAAGTGCTGCACCTCGTTCTTTATCATCCGTGGTTGGATGTGACAATACGGCCGAGAGGTAAGACAGAAGGGTAGCCTTACGTGCTTCTTGAGGATGCAACACGTTCATATTGACAGTGTTCTCTATGAAATCATCCTTCTCATGCTGTTGCAATGAGCTTCGGGCCATGTTGAACAATTCATTAAGAAATAGTAGACATCCCTTACGACGGATACGCCGAGAGGGTATAGAATCGTCTTGAGGTGCCAGGTGCTGTTCCCATTTGATGCATGTCGATGGAGGGGTGTCATTAGATGGTTCAGCAGGAGCCTCAAGAGGTGGGGATTGAGGCCCGACAGGTGGTGACTGCCGCGGAGTATAAAACTCCTCTTCTTGTTCTTGTTGTGGTTGCTTCTGCCCTCCTCGTTTGGGGGGCGGCGTGAGCTTCTCTCCTTCTGCCGCCTCTTCCGCCGCCTCTGATTCTTCTAAGGCCGGGACTGCAGGGTCTACCGATACACCACCTCCTAGGTCTATTTCCTCTCCCAACAACTTGATCATTCGAAACAAGTAACTCTCCTCACCCTCTCGTGCACCAGGCTGTACCACACCCCGAATAATATCACTTGCTGTAAACTGTCCCAAACTAGACAACGTACTCAAACTACTCTCATCCATCGTTGGTCTTAATATATTATCCCGAAGATAATTCACACGGAATAGTCGATGTATTGCACCCAACAACTCTTCCTCAACCACCGAATGGGGTTGTTGTAATGGTTGTGGTCCCTCATCATCATCATCATCATGATTATTATCAACATCGCCATCCCCACCACCACCTCCCATTTGTATAACCGTACGGAATTTCAGTTCGTTTCGTAAATACTCTATATATTCTGCCTTTACAACTAAATCTGGATCATATTCCATTATACCAACGACATATTCAAATATTACCGCATCGGATGTTACATATTCGATAATTTCTGGATCATTTAATAGGAGTATAGATTTGATAATCGTTGCTAGTATAGCCTTGTAGGACGAAGGTGAATATTGATGTTGTTGAGTAGCCGCGGCTGGTGTTGGGGAGAGTGGTTGGGATGATACCAATGATGCTAATGGATCAGAGGGTAGCTCATCCATGTCAGGTTCATCCTTGTCGGTACTTTCACCACCCTCCTTGGCCGTGGTGCCATCTTCTTTTTCTTCATTCTTGGCATCATCACCCGCGGGAGGGTCTTCATCATGCAATAATAACAACCCACGAAAGTACGCACAATCATCATTCGCTAAATATATTAATAACTCTTCCCGTTGTAATTGATTTGTATGATTTCCAAACATACTAGCCAATCCACCACCACCGCCTGGACCACTATAATGAAAACTAGTAATAAAATTCATAATTGGTGGTAAGTCACTCCATGTTGGTTGAATTGGTAAGTTTGATTTGAGCATGTTTAGCATTGCCGCATTATGACTATTGGCATTATCACTTGGTGATGGATGTTGTTCATATTGAAGCGGTGGCATACCACCCTGTTGTTGTTGGTGTTGGTGGGTGTTAGTCTCACCGGGGATCATAATTGGCTGTAATACATTCTCCTCATTCTCATCGGAGAATAAATTGTGATGAGTTATTTCGTCATTAGAGTCGCCCGAGGCACCGACACCATAAGAGGCAGCTGCCGCCGCGGCCATGGAAATAGCAACCATATCGTCTGCTGATACATTCGCCTCGGAGGCTGATCCCTCTCCGTCTTTATTGACACTATGATCATGAACATGTAACCGTGCCCCACCCACCATCCCCTGATGCTGTTGATCCGCCACACTCCCCGACAACGAGCCTCCACCACCTTCCTCTTTCGATATAGGGGGACGACCTCCCAAGGGTGGACCGGGTACTAATCCCAATTGTCGATCTTCCAACGCATCATGATCAGGCGAGTTTGGTGAATTCGTATTATGATATGTATGTGTGGGAGGCGAGGCTTGCTTTGGCGAGAGTGGTTGATGCGACGATTGCTGCTGTTGATAATTATGTTGGGGTTGTTGCTGTTGTTGACCAGCAGCAGTAGTAGATGCAGGTTGTTGTTGCAATTGACCACTTCCCCCTCCTTGATCTGCCGTCGACAATCCTCCCCATGTGGTACCTTGACTACTACTAGCCACCTCCCGAGCCCGGCATTGCACACTTGATATATGCTCCCATATATCCTTACATCCGGCATTATCCTGAAATGATAATGCCAAATCAACACCACCCTTACCTCCCTTGCCCTGTGGCGATGACCTCCCTTCCTTCTCATTTCCACTACCCCCAGAGGATGACGTAGTATTAAATGGTTCACACCATGTTATTATATTACCACCCTGACATTGATACGCGGTATCGTGTAATAAAACACGGGTACGTAATAATACCTTCTGTTGTTGATTTTGTTGTTGTTGTTGTTGTTGCTGTTGTTGAGTTTGAGGGTTATTGTTATTATCATTTGATTCAGGAAGGGATTCAGAACGCATGCATAGCATTGGTTCACCCAATTCACGGAATATATTACGTGCTACTACTTTGTTATTATTATTATCTCCCTCTTTCTTATTTCCTTCTGTCTTATTTCCGTAGGCTCCTTCTGGCTTGCCGTCAGCAGCTGCCGACTTTCCAGGAGGAGAAGATTTACCAGGAGGGGATCCGCTACTACTTTTCATGGGCTGTCGAGCAAAATAAAAAGTAATCCGACCAGTGCCACAATCATCCCACGTACCGTCGATATTTAATCGATATAACTTAACACGCCATCCTGAACTTGTTGATGATGATTGTGTCTGTTGCTGCTGTTGTTGAGGGTGGTGTTGTGGATGATGTTGATGTTGCTGTTGTTGGGTGGTGTGTTGATGTGAATGTTGGACATACGCCTGCTGTTTCTGTTTCTGATGACTATTCATTTGTTGTTGAACTGGAATAGTATCCTCGTTATTATTAGCATTTTGAAATTGTCGATTATGTAACTGCTGTTGTTGTTGTTTTTGAATAGTACCCTGACGCAGTGCCCCGCCCACCGTCCCCTGCTGCTGCTGTGGGGATAAAGCCGGTGCCCCCCTCTTCTTATTCAAACCAGCTGCTACTGCTAATCCCTGCCCACCCTCATCATTTGATATTGATAATGATTGTCCCTCATTCGGTGAATGACTTAATAGCCTACGTTTTCGATCGTTATTCATATCCTCAATTTGTGGCATGGGTGACATGACACGTTCGGGTGGTATGGCGTTACTGTGTATTGATGAGCTAGTAATTGTGTCTTCCTCCTCTTCGTCTTTTTGTGTGGCAGCGTTTGATATTAACGGGGACTTCTTATTGGCCTCGGCTGCTTTTAATTTATTCTCGTCTGCCTCCCCTGCCGCCGGACGAGCTACTGGCTGCTGCTGCTGCTGCTCCTGCAGCTTGACCCAATCGGATGATGAATTTGGTAATGAAACCTCCATTTTATCCTCCATTTTACTACTGTCATCCACCGCAGCATCATCCGCGGCAGAATCATCCGCGGCAGTGTTGTTATCAGCAGATAATCCATCCAATTCTAACAATTTCAACTTTTTAGTACCCTCTTCGTCATCAGTAAATGAGGCTAAACTATTACTTCCCGGAGATTGTTTCTTATTTGGGCGTTTACGTTTCTTATTCTGTAGTGATAGCGAAATTTGTATTCCACCACTTTCCGTAGAAGTAGAAGCCGCCGTAGGTTTATTTGATGTAGAACCCGCAGTGCTTTTCAAATTAGCTGTTGATTCTATTGGCTGCTCGTCCCCGCCCTCGTTCAGCATGGCATTTGATTTATTGTCTATTGATACAATTTTACACCCAAGAAGAGAGAAAGGTCGGTGAGTATGTATGATACAAGAAATATAATTGTGCACAACAATAACCCGCAACCTCAAATAGATGATTAGCAGCTCCCGAACACTCAACCCAATACTCCCCAGCCTTAAAGCTTCCATTTTGAGCACATCTTGTGTCACTTTTTATAAATATCTCCCAAACTTATAACGCCCCACAACACCATATACCCAATTCCTGACATACGAAACAACATACACAATTCCTGACAATAACATGCCCCGCAGACTTAATAGAAATAGTAAAACAGTCGAGAGCTGTGCACTTTTTGATACCCGACCAACCTATGCCCAAAGCCCCCCACAAATCACAAACACTCCGATATATTAATGTTACATAAACTCCACTTAATAAACACCGCACCCGCAACGAAATTTATAATTGGGGCCTTGACTTACCCGTAGGAATATCACTGCCCAACTCTGAGCTTTTCTGACCAACCAATTCACTAGCAATATTATCCACCGTATTAATAACTTTGTCATCGCCTTCCTCGGGTGAAGAGGTAACACTCCGTGGAGTACCAATTGCCGTAGTTGAAGTTAGAGTGGTGGTGTCATTGCTCTCATTATTATTTGTGGCACTACTTAGTATAAACCCCTCGGTCATTTTTTCAATTGACGATGATGTAGGTTTGTTATTTTTATCTTCTGATGAATTGACCATTGTAGTTTTATGTTAGCGTTTAGCTATGTATTATTATTGGGGGTAAAGTTAAGGGCTTGTTGTGTTGTGATTGAGTAATGCCACGAGTAGGTTTGAGTTATTTTTTATCCTCCTGTATACGATATCGTACCTCCTCCAATAGCTCTCTTTAATATGTTGATAAATAGTGCTTATAACATGTTAATTATTAGTATAATTGTATTATCTTTGTATTCTTTAAGGCGTTAGAGGGGCCAATGCGCCATCGTGATAATTCTGGCATTTTTTTGAGGCGATGAGGCGATTGAAGAGAGTCTGTCCGTCGTTTGCTCAAATTATGAGAGTGCTATTTATATTTAGCTATCTATCTAATAAAACTAAAGCGGGGCGATTTCTATCTACGACCATAGGGATTTGTGACTATTTTACTCCCTAACTCCATAAGCGGGGATAACACTATTTTGGGCCCTAACTTAAGCCCAACGCAGGTGCCCCCGGAGGGCTAGACCACGAAGTGGGCTAGTTTGAGATAAAAGTTGAGTATGTTTGCTATCTCTACCACTCCACCAAGTAATATATTATAGCCCCTATTGGACCATTATTAAGCTTATATTGAGTTAGATATCAGTACTATTTCGTCGTACTTGTAGTTATCATCGTCGCGGGATGTTGAGTACAGAAGGTTTTTTGTTAATGAATAATTGAAGGTATATTATTATCGGTCATAGTATATCATACTCACCATATGTCAAAGAAGTCAAAATTGAATGATGATACACGGAGGGTAATACTCGATGGGTACATTGGTCATGAAGAGGTTCCCGATAATGTGACACATGTACGGTTTCATCAAAGTGTTGTTGAGGTTAACAATGAGGCATTTTATTTTTGCAAAAGTTTAGTAGAGGTTGTATTAAATGAAGGACTTAGAGAGATTGGATTAGGTGCCTTTTCTAACTGCACAGCATTGCAGAGTATCAGTATACCATCTACTGTCACAAAGATTGGAACTGGTGCATTTAATTGTTGCACCGAACTGAAGGAAGTTGTGTTGAATGAAGGTCTTAGAGAGATTGGGAAAAATGCCTTTCGAAATTGCACAGCATTGCAAAACATTACAATTCCATCTACTGTCACTGAGACTGGTCAGTATGCATTTAGTTATTGTACTAGTCTAAGGGATGTGGTACTCAATGAAGGTCTGCAAAATATCGGGAGTCATATGTTCCAATGCTGTGAATCTTTGCAAAGTATTACAATTCCTTCTACGGTTACTGAGATTAGTTCGAATGCATTTTATCATTGTAACAATTTACGGGAGGTTGTGTTAAAAGAGGGGATTCAGAAGATTAAGTCTAGTGCATTTAGTTTCTCTTCAATAGAAAGTATCACTTTTCCTTCATCGGTAGTTGAGATTGGACAGTATGCATTTAGTAGATGCAGAAACTTGAGGGAGGTAGTCATATATAACGAGAAAATACAAATCGGAGATAAATCATTTTTCAACTGCACCACATCATTGGAGAGATTCAAGTTCCCTCGTCTTTTTTCCCGTTTGGATAATGTTATTGAAGCAGGACAAACAGATATAGAAGCCAAGATGGATGATATTCCTGCAGTAGAATGGAGAGATGGGGAACTTGTCATCCCTGCTATTCGTCGAGAGTCTAGTCTATTTATAATGGTGGAGAATTTAGTAAATATAGATACAAAAAAGCTGGACAAGATTGTTAGATTGATCAGATACTACGAAATCAAAGAGGCCACAACATTATTCGAATTAGCTTTGTGGAAAGCAAAGATTGATCAAAAATTAGATCAAGTCGACGCTACTAACCCCAGTGTACTTGGTACTCTCCCAACAAGTCGAGAGGCATATCGAATTGAAGTACCCGGGCCAATTAAAGATGCTATTTTACAATACCTTCGAGATTAGATGATGAGATTCTATTATTGCGGTAGATGTAGGTGTGGAAGAGAAGAGGAAGGAAAGAAGAAGATGTCATTATAAGATAAAGCCAGATATTTACATAGACACCAGACACTCACACCTCTCATTACCAATAGCAGCTAATCTTATCTCTCTTAAATATTTCACCATACACTGCAACTTCTTTCTCTTTCCCTCACTGACCTGCCCACATTGATCTGTTCGATGTGTCGATACAATGTTCACCAAAAAGAAGTTTTCAGAATATGTAAACATGAAAACTTGTTCTTGAAAAAGTCAAGTAATCTGCAGGCTATGGGCTATGATTGCCTATCTCTTCTCTCCTATCCACACCTCCTACCGCCAAGCATATTAGCCTGTTGGACTATTACTAAGCGTATATTGTTGAGATAGTATATTTCATTATTTATCATCGTCGGCGGCGGGATTTGAAGATACACTCCAAAAAGTACACATCTTGTGTACCTTTTTTCACAGTAGGTACCTTTTTTCACAGTAGGTACACATAAAAACGATATTAAACAATACAGAAGGTCTAATTATATATAATATACATAAATATGACAAGCAATACATCAGCTGATGAGGTGTTTGAGTATACAGGAAATTACGAGGAAGTACCAAAAGATGTAGTTAGTGTACGATTTCACCCAAGTGTTGTTGAAGTCAATCATTATGCATTTATAAATTGCAATAGTTTAAAAGAAGTTGTACTAAACGGCGGTCTTAGAGAGATTAATAAATTTGCATTTTATGACTGTACAGCATTAGAACATATCACTTTACCATCCACTGTAACAAAGCTTGGCAAATCTGCATTTAATCATTGCAAAAATTTACGAGAAGTAGTACTAAATGATGGTAGTGAAGGTCTACAGAAGATTGGGATTAATGTATTCCAAGATTGTACATCATTACAAAGTATCAATATACCATCTACTGTTGATGAGATTGGCAAGAATGCATTCAAAGGTTGTACAAATTTACGGGATGTAGTGTTAAATGACAGGATTAATAAGATCAAACAGGGTACATTCAAAGATTGTACATCACTAGAATGTATTACGATTCCTTCCACAGTAGATGAGATTGATAAACTTGCTTTTAAAGGTTGCAGTAGATTGAGGGAGGTAGTTATATATAATGAGGAAATACAAATCGAAGATAAAGCATTTGCTAACTGTACATTATTGGAGAGGTTCAGTTTCCCCAGCCTTTGGACTCGCTTGGTTAATATCATTCAGGCTGGACAAAGAGATATAGAGGCCAAGCTAGACGATATTCCTGCAGTAGATTGGAAAGGTGGAGAGCTCGTCGTCTCTAGTGTGCGTCGAGAGATAGAAAAACAATGGGGAATGGAGACTGTATCAGAGGTAGATGAAGAAAAGCTGGACGAATTAATAGCTGAGTTAGATAAAGAAAAACTGGATAAGATTGTTAGGTTGATTAGGTTGATTAGGTACTACGAAATCAAAGAGGCTACGACATTGTTTGAATTGGCATTATGGAAGGCCAGGATTGACCAAGTGGAAGATAGTAACCCTATGAATCGAGAGGAACGTCGTGTGGAGGTGCCTGGGCCAGTTAAGGATACTATTCTACAGTACCTTAAATAATGATAATATAGAATTAAGGCTAAACATTATATTTACATTACTCGATAGGCAACAGGTTGTAATCATTCCTCACTACCAATAGCAGCTAATCGTATCTCTCTTAAACACTTCATACTCGTCTCCAACGGCATACCGTCCACTGTTGCCTCTTTCTTCCCGCTCACTCCATCTCGACAACCTGCCTTAACACACCGATGTAACAACTGCGTCTCTTCCTCTTCACTAGACAATACTGTATCAATCCACTCTTTTTTATCATCCATGGTAAACCCACCCAGTGTACTATGACAATCATAAAATCGTACAATGGCAGTAGCAGCTATCAAGGCATAGGCACCCCAATTACTAACAGATGCGGCAATCAAATGATCAGCCGGTGTTACACATCCAATCTTTTTACCATCTGGTATATGTTCATATATCTTATCAATGACCTTACCCATACCTAATTCATTACCACCATCACCAATTGCAATATATGGTATATTTATATCCTTGGCATACTGTGGTATACGATGTAATGGGAAGATCAATCCCTTCTCTGTCATGTTAATTCCTCTCATTGTATAACAGTTACCATCTTCCGCTGGTCCGGCACGTTCACATGAGATAATCAAGTCAGCAGTAGCCGTGGCTGATTTCATTATTGCATAGTTGTTAGTTAACCAAACTTCATTAGGATTGGACATAGATGGACAGAATGATAATGTAATCTTTGATAATAAAAGAAACTCCTCTTGGTTACTACTTTTAATGGCAGCATAGAAGATTGGTGCGTTGCATTCTTCTGTTAGTAATGTTACTTCATACCCTAATTGGAGACATGCACGTGCAATAGCAATTGATGCTAATCCATCAGTTTCCATTGGTGGCTTTTCATCAACACAGCATGGAAATCCTGTTAATATCATAATATGTGGTGGATCAATTTTATGTCTACTTTGTAGACGTGATAATATCTGTGCTGATCTTAACAAGTCTCCTTGTACTATTAGATGTTTCATACCACGTCCGCCGGCATCGGTTGTTATTAAATTGTGTATTGTTTCGATGGAGGAGAGGGCAGATGGTGGTAGTGGTGAGAGTTTATCTTTGTTGAGCAAGGAGTGCATTTGAGATGTAAGTGATGCCATTTTGATTGGATGTTGTTTATGAGTATTTGTGTAGAGATGAGTAGAATAAAAGCAGCAGATGATGAAGATTGAAGTAAACTATTATTGGATAGACGGAGCACAGCAGACGCCAAAGACCTTGCCCTCATCTAATTTCTAATTTAATTTGTCAAAGTCAGCGGACTCTGAACTCTGAACCATACTTCGTGGATACCGCTTACCATGAGAGTGTAAATTATTTTTGAGGCACAAATAAAAGACAAACACCTAAAAACACAAACCATACATACAAACAGATACTGCACGAGAGATATAGGTACTCGCAACCTTCTTCTTATTATTGGCCATTGGCTTTATATATATGAACTCTTCTAAAATCATCTCATCTATATTATTCAGCTAATTGGCTAGATATAGTTCAGTGTAACAAGTTAAGTACGTAGTACTTTTTACTTTGGTTGTTACTTGTTGTTTACGGATATACTTATATCAACAATATGAGCAGCAAGCGTAAAATTGAAACAATATCAAGTAGCACTTCATCAGATGATGTGTTTGAGTACATTGGGTATGGACAGGAAGTACCAAAGGATGTAGTTAGTGTTCGATTAAATCCAAGTGTAAATGTTGTAGAAAAGAGGGCATTTAAGGACTGTCATAACTTGAGGGAAGTTGTATTAAACGAAGGTCTCAGGGAGATTGGTGTGTCTAGTTTTCAAGATTGTATTTTCCTAGAGAGAATTAACATACCCTCCACTGTTACCGAGATTGACAAGTATGCATTTTATTATTGTAGTAGCTTGAGAGAGGTAGTGTTGAATGATAATGAGGGTCTAATGAGGATAGGGGAACAGGCATTTGCATATTGCAAATCATTACAAAGAATTGCAATTCCTTCTACTGTTGGTGAGATCAGTATGTCCGCATTTATCGGTTGTAATACTTTAAGGGAGGTAGTGCTTAGTGATGGATTAAAGAAGATCGGACAATCCGCCTTTCAAAATTGTACATCACTGCAAAGTATTGTAATACCTTCTACTGTTACGGAGATTGGCAGTTATGCATTTAACAATTGCACAAATTTACGAGAGGTAGTAATTAGTGATGGACTAAGGAGGATAGAGAATAGTGCCTTTTATGAATGTTCATCATTGTTGAGTATTACGATCCCATCTACTGTTGATGACATTGATATGGGTACATTTAGTTATTGTAACAGTTTACGAGAGGTTGTGTTGAGAGACGGATTAAAGAAGATCAAAGCAATTGCCATCAGAGGATGTACATCATTAGAACGTATTACAATCCCATCCACTGTTACTAGAATTGGTACTGATGCCTTTGACTGTTGTGTTAGATTAAGGGAGGTAGTTATACATAATGAGGAAGTACAAATTGATGCTAAAGCATTTCACAGATGCACATCATTGGAGAGATTCAAGTTTCCAAGAATTTATACTCGCTTGAATAACATCATCCGAGCAGGGCAAAGAGGTATGGAGGCAAAGCTAGATGATATTACTGCATTAGAATGGCGAGGCGGAGAACTCTCTATCCCTGCTATGCGTCGAGAGATAGAAAATACTACATGGGGAAGGATGGAGACTTTAGTAGAGGTAAATAAGGAGAAGCTTGACAAGATTATCAGATTGTTAGATTACTATGAAATCAAAGAGGCTACGACAATGTTTGAATTGGCATTATGGAAGGCAAAGATTGATCAGGTGGATACTACTGAGACTGATATTAACCGAGATACATATCGTGTGGAAGTGCCTGGCCCAGTAAAGGATCGTGTTTTACAGTACATAGGTTACAACACATAATGTGTAAAGTATAGCATATGTTAATTGCAACTGCAAGGTGCAACGAGCAATTATCTAATCATCTCAAACTATAATATAGACTATGTGTTCACATGATGTGTTCATTTGAGTAAGGCAGCTTCTCTCTTGTCTTGAGTCTTGGCGGGCATTATGTAGAGTAGATAGGATACCGCCACCATGAGAGTGTAAAAATTATCACTAGAGCTGCTGCCAACTATTATTATCGATACATATTGCAATCCTTTACAATAACTAACTTCAATATCATTGGTGTACAGTATACAACAACGAACTCTACTTAAATCTTGTCTACATTATTTAGTATCTAATTGGCGTTATACTAAGTGCAATATTGCAATATTATTGGTACATCATCTTTGACTTTTGATATACAATACACACATCGTATACAATACTTTTGGTATTAGGGAAAGGAAATGCCAGAGTATATAAGAAGTAAACAACTTTTGGATGTCCCTAAGGATGTTGTTAGTGTATGGTTACATCCCGACGTTACCGAAATTAGTAGTGCTGCATTCCGTCTGTGTCGTAGTTTAAAGGAAGTAGTTTTAAACAATGGCCTGCTGAGAATTTGTAGGAATGCATTTGAACATTGCAGGGAATTAGAAAGTATTACTATACCATCCACTGTTACTGATATTGATGATGCTGCCTTCCGTGGGTGTGTCAATCTAAGAGAAGTAATATTAAATAAAGGACTTAAGAAGATTGGGCGTGAGGTCTTTAAACATTGCCATTCATTGGAAAGTATTAGTATTCCTTCGACAGTTACTGAGATTGGTAAGTATACACT